>Ga0307477_10000154_pt1 | contig 96853 bp, 79 predicted proteins | sample atmos_gasesECM2C_FD_203316 | JGI IMG/M metagenome (GOLD analysis project Ga0307477, IMG submission 203316) | Hardwood forest soil microbial communities from Morgan-Monroe State Forest, Indiana, United States - atmos_gasesECM2C_515 | ecosystem: Environmental > Terrestrial > Soil > Temperate... | reverse complement strand
GAGTTACTTCTATCATCTACAAAACTAAAGACTTAGCTCCAAGATCCCAACCTTGGATTGGCTTGCTCCTAATGCGCTCCCGCACTGAGGCCGTCACCATTGTCGCGCATGGCTGATTGTGTGTCTGCGACGGCCTTCACACTTGTTTGTGATGGAAAAAGGCGGCTCGGAGAAGCGGCAAATTTCTGCGACGGCTTTCGCCAACTGAGGGTTGTTGGTGAAATTGGGGATGTTTCGTCAATTGCCCACTGGGGCGCTGGCGACTCCACTATCAGAGCGTGCAGTTTTGCACAGACGGGAGCCCAAGCGTTCCGGCAGGATGCTCGAAGTCTAACTGATCGGCGACTTGTGCGCACGATTTGCACAGCCGGAGGGTCGAAAATTCGAAGCGGAATTGGGAGACTTCGAAAACGCCCTGAGCGGGAACAATGGACTCATCCGCCCGTTTTTTCGCGAAAAGGCGGACCTTTTGTAAGGGGTTACGATGAAAAATGCTGGGCAGTCCGCAGAGCCAAAGCGGGAGGTTATAGAATGCGCGATCGCCGAAGTGTTGAGGATCGCCGAGCGACAAGGCATCACCCCTGCTGATTTTGTTCGAATGCTGGACTCCGGGATGCGAATGTCGGATTTCCTGACCGCGATGGACGGGTTTACAACCGCCGACCACACACTCGATCGCGATCTTTCTTAGTCAATCCTCCGCTTAATTGCTGCCGTGGGAGAGGAAAATCCATGCCGAGCTATGGTCAGCGCTTTCTCGTGAGTGTGCAAAATTGACCAGTTCTTGAAACCTCTAATAGGTACTGTGTCTTTCTTGAAGCTGAGAACGCGGTCATGGGTTGGTGCCTGAAAGCCCATTAAGACACGCGTAATGACCCAGGGAGATCACAGTGGCGACTTGTAGGACATCCGCGACACCAATGAACGTTCCCACACCAGTAGGAGTGATTCCGCTAAGAGCCGAAAACCAGCGAGGCGATTCCGAAGGTACCCTCATTCAGCGTGCGCAGCGCGGCGACGAGCAGGCGTTTGGCACTCTCTACCAGTTGCATAATAACCTTGTGTATTCGGTGTGTCTGCGGATGACGAAAGATGTTGCTGAAGCAGAAGACCTGACGCAGGAGGCTTTCATCCGGGCATTTCGCAACCTCAAGTCGTTTCACGTCAATTCGGCATTCTCCACTTGGCTATACCGGATTGCCGTGAATACCGTACTGATGAAGTTGCGTCGTAAATCCCCACCAGTGCTTTCGCTCGATGAACCTGTGTCGAGGAACTCGCCATCTCTCAAGCGCGAGGTTGAGAAAGAGGATCTTAACCTCCGTGGAGCGATTGATCGCATTATATTGCGTCACGCCATCGAAGAGTTGCCCAGGGGATGTCAGCAGATTTTCGAACTGCACGAGTTTGAGGGATACGAGCATCATGAGATTGCTGAACTGCTGCAATGCTCCATCGGGAACTCAAAATCACAGCTTCATAAAGCGAAGATGAAGATACGCGACTTTCTATTTCAGCAGGGGAGAATCCTGCGCTGATCCAAAAACTAGCAATAGCGGCCTGTAACTGTCGCTGAATCCCAAGGCAAGAACCTGGGAGTCCGTCGGCTAATTCGGAGCAGCCCCGGAGATCTCGTCGAGGGTCTGGGCAACTTCGGAATACCGAGGTTGTTATCGTTATCAGGCGTGGCTGTTGAAAAAGGAACCAAAGCAGTAATTTCAGTGAATTTCAGCGCCTACGGCAGATGAACATTCAATAACTTACGAATGAATTTCGCTGTTGAAATTCCTTAAAAAGAGTTTTTCAACACCCACAGGCGTTTACACCAACTACCGGGTTGTTGGTGAAATGGCGATGTTACGCCAACTATCGACACCCCAGCTTATTTCAAGCCAAGCTCGCCATCGTACTGCCGGATAACTCCGTAACACTCGCAGGCGGAGTTTTCAAGTTTCTTGCGGTTCACAATCTCCACTGCGCCACGGGTATACTCGATGAGCTTCTTCTTCTGCAAAACACCAGCTGCCGAGCTCACGGTAGGTCTATCCGTTCCTAGCATCGTTGCCAGAAAATCATGAGTGATGAGCAGCGATCCTGAATCTACCCTGTCCTGAGTCATCAGTAACCACCGTGCAAGACGCTGCCCAATATCGTGCAGCCGATTACACGCCGCCGTTTGGGCGACCTGCATACTTCGAATTGCGGCATAGCGGCTCAACATCAATTGCAGGTGCGGAGCGGATTCCAACGTGTTCTGCAACGCTCCGACCTCGACCCGAAACCCATCCCCCGTGATTTGCACTACTGCTTGATGCGGGCTCCTCCTCAGGCCAACAGCCGCCAGGGTTCCCGTAAAGCCCTCATTTCCAACTATGCCAGCTTCGGCGGTTTTTCCATCTTTCATTACGACTACAAGAGAAATCAAACCTCGATTCGGGAAGTATGCAAATTCTAGCTTTCTACCCGCCTCGTGAAGGACTAGATGATTCGGCAAACTGACGTATTCGAGATGAGGACGCAGTACTCTGTAGTCGCTATCGGGGATCGATAGAAGTATGAGGCTGCCGACTGGCTTCCCTTCTGTATTCGTCCGCTCGCCGGACTGCACGACTTTGAGGTCCTTGTTTTCCACAAACCATCCTTGGGGCAGCGGTGTTTTCTGCCTAATCGCCGACAAGAGACCTACGGTCATTCCCGCTGGATTCAGTTGCCAGCTGAGACTTCTGCCTGCGCTCCCCGTCTAGCGCGCAGCAAAGCTTCTCAACCAGGGTCATCAGCTTCGCCGGGTCTGTTTCTTTACTGGCCTGCTCTGCAATGGATCGCCAATCTCCTTCTCCAACGTACATGGCCATAGCGGGACTCCTTCTCATGTCTCAGCAAGGTTACATAGGATTTAAAACCGAATCTGAGCAATAGGGCACACTCAGGTCACCGGACACGCGGCGCAGAACGCGCCCAAGGATGGTAGAGCAGCTGACAGTTTCCTTTGGTGATCCGCTACTTCAAACTAGGCCCGAAATCGGCGTGCGCCAGAACAAGCGTAACTTCCGTGTATGTAGGATGCACGACAGACCATCCAAATTGACGCGTGTAAACTCCGCCCATCTTTTTATGAATCTTCCGACATGCCCAGACTGTGACGGTTTCCTGCTTCAATCAGTCAACACACCGCTGCGAAAAAAGCGGTTAATGGCGTACCAGAACGTTTTATCCCTTGACAGCGCGCGGGTACTCGTTGGGGCCCAGCGAGAAAGGTGGTCATGCGCAGGAAGCTGACATGGATTGAACAAGAGCGTTTTCAGGGTTTTGCTTGTTCCGAATGTGGCTGGCGGTTCAAACCCTCCGGTAAGCCCCCCGGCAAGTCTTTCGATGAAGTGATGAACAACTTCGAGTTGCAGCGCGATAAGGAGTTTGCGTCCCATGTTTGCGCTGATCACTCCAAGAGGCAATAGCACGTGGAGGCGCTCGAAACGGGGTCGTCCAGCGACAGCACTAGTTGGGATTTACGACGACGGCGGGTGAGCCACCTTAACGACGAAGTATGACGCGGGTTTGTCTTTAACATTGCCTGAAATAACTGGGGTGCGCCACTTCTCACGTTTTTTTCGAGAAGTGGCCTGCCACACCGCCGGCTCCTGAGTGGGCTCCCTCTTGCGCGGCGCGCCATCGATCTTCATCTTGAGAACTTGCTGCGAGGATCGCACTTCCTCCCAATCTGACTCCTAACTTTTCTGTCACAACCATCCGTAACCGAAAATAAGTTGACTTAAGGCCCGCCGTGCGCGAAAATAGAGATCTGATTGGGGCAGTTTCGAAGTCCGTTCATCAAGACGGCCCTCGAAACTGCCCCAAAGCCGTTTCAGCGCTCTTATAGGAGCTAAGTCCTTATTCCGGAATACTTTGATATAAGTCCTTTCGAATCAAAGACCAAGTCCGAAAATTCCCGCTAACTCTATGATTCCAGGAGACCAGGGGGGAGGGGGGTACCGGTACCAACTGGTAAACACCTCAAAATAGCCATAGGCGGGTGGGTGATGGGATCATCAATGCGCTCCATGAACGCTCAGCCAACATGTCACCGCTGAAGATGCGACGCTGCCTGCACCCGCCCCTTGCAAAAATCGCAAGGAGCGGGCCACCCCAGGCGCTTATAAGTTCGAGGCTACTGGTTTATATCCTGCTTCGCCTCCAGCCGCTTCACCAGCCCGTCCACATAACTCTTCTGGTTGTCCGGAGCTGCTGCAAGCGCTAGCTTCATTTCTTTTGCCGCGTCATCAAACTTGCCTTGCGAGCAGTACATGCGAGCCAGCCCCGAGTGCACGAACCATTGGTCGGGATGTTTCTTTGCGTTTTCGCGGAAGATGGCGAACGCTTCTTCATTGCGCTTTTCACCCTGCAGTCCGCGGGCGAATAAATGGATCTGCAACGGACTGGCCATGTCGAGCGCTTTCTTCTGCGCGGTTGCGGCTTCGTCCTTGCGATTGAGCGCCGTCAGGACTTTCGACTTGGTCAGCTCGTTATCGTAGCGATCTTCGTTTTCGATGGACTTGTTTACGTAGGTCAGCGCCTCATCCGGAGCAATCTTTTCCGTGAGCAGGTAATTCGCCGCATCGTCCCAACTCATCCACGTGTATTGCGAAAGATTACGAAGTTGTTTCTTCAGGCTGGCCTGCACAACATCATGCACATCGACCGAGACTTTGAACGGGACCGCGATCTTCTCCCATTCCAGTTCAACCACCGCCGAATCCTTCTGCAGACTGTCGAAGTCGTAGGTCAGGGCGTTGTGCATGTCAGTGGCCGTGGGCTTCACCGTCACGCGGAGCGCATCTTCAGCCTGGTCGTAGGTGAAAGCGCCCCAGGATGTCGAATTCTTTGAAAAGATAATCGTCCATTCATCGGCGTTCGGGATCATATGCAATCCGTAAGTCCCTCTGTCGAGCGGCTTGCCTTCGATCTGGACGGGATCGCTGAACGTGATCGTCGTGTTTTCATTCGCGCCCGCACGCCACACCTTGCCGTAGGGAACCAGGGCATCCCAAACTTTGCGATCATTCACCAGTGGCCGGTGATAGCTGATCGTGATATCGGTGATGCCGATGCGTTGTGAAATCTGCGCCCGCTGGCTCTGCAGGGGCAGATCGAGTACGAACGATTGCGCCGGGCTTATGCCCGACATGACTGCCATCAGCAGGCAGAACAGGAATGCTCGTAAAGCTGCTCGAAACATGGGGAATGCCTCCTTCACTGGGCGACTTGGGTCCATCGCAATTTTGGGTCTAGCGGGGCCGCGGATCGCGGTCCCTGGTCGGCTATCTTAGACGTGCTCCCATGGCTGGGGTGAGCAGGAGTGCAGAGTTTAAATCGCGAGCGTCCTTGCGCTTGGCTTGGGTATGGACGCGGGTTGCCGCGCCTGGGACAAGCCTCGTCTCCTACGAGAGCCCTCACATCTTGCACCCTGTGCTATATTTCTCCACAAACTTAAGAGAATGCCCACACTTGGTATCGCCTGGTCGGCTTCTATCAGATTTTGCGCGGTGTAATGAGGCTGGTGTTCGGACTCTCCGTTCTGCTATTCGCCGGACTGGCTGCCAAGCTTGCTTCCTTAGCCGCCGAAGGCAACCCGGTGCGAATGGCGGCCTAAGCAAGCGAATTTTTGGCAGCCGTTAATCTTGAGTCGTAGAGACGCGGCATACCGCGTCTCGCTCCTCTACCTGAGTGTCCGTCCGCGAACAAATCGAGAGCGAAATACTCCAGAGCGGCCCGATGCCGTTCTCGCGCTACATGGAGATCTGCCTTTACGATCCCTCCGGCGGATACTATTCGCGCAACGCCGAACAATTCGGCAAAGCCGGAGACTTCTATACGTCGAGCGACGTTCACGCTGTTTTCGGACGACTGCTCGCGCGACAGTTTGACCAGATGTGGCAAGGGCTTGACCGGCCTCCTAAAATCGAAATCCTCGAACTCGGCCCGGGCCGCGGTCTGTTCGCCCGCGATGTGCTCGATTGGTCGAACAAGAAATTCGCCGACTTCTTCGGCGGCCTCACTTATACCTTGCGGGAATCGTCGCCCGCACTGCGCGCAAAACTGCAAGACACACTCGAGAATCACCTCGCCAGCGGCAAAGCGATCATCTCCGGGGAACCGCCGGAGGAACAGCCCACTGTTCATCGTAGCCTCGCACCCGACACGCCCCTGATTGTCTTCGCCAACGAATTCTTTGATGCTCTGCCGGTGGAAATTCTTGGGACTGCCGGCAAACTCCACATCGCGGTCGAAAACAATCGCCTGCATGAAACCTGGCTCCCGCCGCTGGACGAAGAACTGGAATTCCTCGACCGCTACGGCGTTCATCCAGAAGCCGGCGAGCGCATTGAGGTGCCCATGCTCGCGCAGAATTGGATCCGGCAAATCGCGCACGCAATCGCGCGCGGCTTGCTGCTGATTGTTGACTACGGGTACGCGCGCAACGAACAACTTGCGGGGCGCCACCGTGGCACGCTTATGGCGTATCGGCATCACTCCGCCAGCCCGGACCCCTACCAGGCTCCCGGCGAGCAAGACCTCACCGCCCACGTCAATTTCACCGCGCTGGCCGCCGCAGCCGAGCAGGCCGGTATGCGCATCGAGAAGCTCCTCACGCAAACGCAATTCCTCATGGGTATTGGCGAGAAGAACCAGTTTGCCGATGCCTTCGAAGATTGCCGCGTCCCGCAAGAACGGGCAAAGGTAGCCCTCCAGCTCAAACATCTGATCACGCCTGTTGGCCTGGGGGAGAATTTTCAAGTGCTGATGGCCAGGCGAGAGTAGTTCCCAGTTCTCAGCTCTCAGTGAAACTATTGTGAGGGTCCTTTTAGACGTAGGTTCACTGAGAACCGGCACCTAAGGCGGGGTACCAAAGGTGTGCACTATTTTCGTTGCTATTTAACATTCCTGAAATATCTTTACAGTAAACTACGAATAATGAGCATGCCTCGGGTATCTCGCTCCGCGCTGCCTCTGCAGGTCGCCGCCGTCTGTTACCGGCGGGTGAATTCGCATGCCGAGTTTCTGTTGGTCAATACCAACGGCGGCAGCAAGTGGACGTTTCCCAAGGGAGCCCCCGAACCTCGCCTCTCGCACAGCCAGGCCGCAGAGCGCGAAGCCAAAGAAGAAGCGGGCGCCATAGGCGTCATCGAGCCTCGCCATTTCCACATCTACGTGCACTCCAAGGGCGTCTTCTGGCAGCCGGGAGGCGTGCAGGAATATTTGGTCAAAGCTTTCTTGATGCAAGTCCGCCAAACCCGACGCCCGGAGGAAGATTTCCGCAATCCCACTTGGTTCGATGCAGAAGAAGCGCGCGCTATCCTGGCCAAAGGCCGCGAAGTGAAATACGCGCAGGAACTCCAGACCGTGATTGATCGCGCGCTGGAGCACCTCGGTGTGGCGCGGATGGCTGCGGCTCGCTGAAACAAGTTCCCCGAATCGCGTAGAGACAGCCGCCCTCGGCTGTTCGCCGACGAAGCGAGGCGCCCATTACTTAAAGCTGATAACTGAGAGCTCAACCGCCGCTCCCGTCCGCTATATTTAAATAGAGACAACCATGATCCAACTCTCCGGCGCCGGCAAGCGCTACGGTCACAAGCTCTTGTTCGAGAACGCCGACTGGCTGATCACGCCAGAATCCCGCATCGGCCTGGTGGGAGCGAACGGCACCGGCAAGTCGACCGTCATGAAAATTCTTGCCGGGAGCGAGTCGCTCGACTACGGCACCATTTCGCGCGCCAAAGGCATCACCTCCGGATACCTTCCGCAGGACGGCCTCACCCTGACCGGCCGCACCATTTTTGCCGAGTGCCTGTCCGTCTTTGCCGAGCTCGATGCCATCGAAAAGGAAATGGAGTCGCTCACCCGCAGCATGTCGGAACTCGACCACGCGGGCCCCGAATACTCTAACGTCGCCGACCGTTACCAGAAGCTCGAACACGAATTTGTCGCCCGCGACGGCTATACGCTCGAAGCCCAGGTCGGTCAGGTTCTCACGGGTCTTGGCTTCCACCGCGACGACTGGACCCGGCTGACCGAAGAATTCTCCGGTGGCTGGCAGATGCGCATTGCCCTCGCCAAACTCTTGCTCCAGAAGCCCAACCTACTGCTTCTCGACGAGCCTACCAACCACCTTGACCTCGAAGCCCGCAACTGGCTCGAGGAGTACCTGACCACTTATCCGCATGCTTACGTCCTCATTTCACACGACCGTTACTTCCTCGACATCACCGTGAAACGCATCGTGGAAATCTGGAACAAGCAGATCCACTTCTACGCCGGCAACTACGATCAGTATCTCGCCGGCAAAACGGCGCGCAAGGAGCAGCTCGAATCCGCTTACAAAACTCAGCACGACCGCATCGAGCAGCTTGAAGTTTTCATCAACCGTTTCCGCTACACGGCGACCAAGGCCAAGCAGGTCCAGAGCCGTATTAAAGAGCTCGAAAAAATGGAGCGGATCCAAATTCCGGAAGAAGAGAAGACTGTCCATTTCTCCTTCCCGCAGCCGAAGCCGAGCGGGCGCATCGTCGCCGAGTTTTTGAACGTCGCCAAAAGTTACGGCGAACGCGGGGCTGGCGAGCACAAGGTTTTCGAGAGAGTCAGCTTCATGATCGAGCGCGGCGAGCGCATCGCATTAGTCGGAGTCAACGGGGCAGGGAAGTCTACTCTCATTAAACTGCTGGCCGGCCAGGAGGCATTCAGCGCTGGCGAGTATAAGCTCGGCCACAACGCCGAGCCCGACTATTTCGCGCAGGACCAATATAAAGAGCTCGATCCGGAAGCTCGGATCCTCGATGACCTCGGCGAACTCTCGGGCGCTTCAACGCAAACCCAACTGCGCAGCCTGCTCGGCTGTTTTCTTTTCTCGGGCGACGATGTGTTTAAGCGCATCGGCGTCCTTTCCGGAGGCGAGCGGAATCGCTACGCGCTGCTGAAAATGCTCCTGCACCCGGCCAACTTCCTGCTGCTCGATGAGCCCACGAACCACCTCGACTTGCGCGCCAAGGACGTCCTGCTCGAAGCCCTGATGAAGTACACGGGCACGGTGGTCTTCGTTTCTCACGACCGGTATTTCATCGACAAGCTGGCGACGCGAGTGTTCGAAATTGGCGATGGCAAGGTCGAAATCTATCCGGGGAATTACGAGGACTATCTCTGGCGGAAGCAAGGAAGAGCGGCGGTTGCTGCGGAGATGCCGAAGACGTCCGCTGTCTCATCGACGTCTTCGCCAGTGCCAGTGAACGGAGACCGCGCGCCCGCCGCCAATGAGGGGGAAGGCAAGGGCAAGAGATTGAATCCGATCAAGCGCCAGCAGATGGAAGACCGTTTACACGAAATCGAAGAAGAGATTGCCCGCGCTGAAGCGGCGATTGCCCTGTGTGAAACCGAGCTTCAGAGCTTCCAGAGCGCGGAGGAAACGCAGCGCCAAACGCAGGAACTCGCGCAGCGGAAGAGCGATCTACAGAGCCTGATGAAGGAATGGGAAGAGTTGTCAGGAGCGCTGCAATGAGAAATTATGCTAATCCAGAGTGGCCGCCGCCGGCAGCTGCCGAGCTTCGCTCGACTTGGACGGGCGAGGCGCCCGTCCTCACACGAGCAAAGGAAGATTGTTTTGGGGCTCTTCCTGAGAACTGATGGCTGAGAGCTGAAAGCTGCCTCTACCCGCCTTGCTTCAACTCCGTCAGCACTTGCTTTGCGATTTCCTTTAGCGTCTCGAACACACCCACGCCCTGGAAGGCCACGGCCTCCACCACCGACTCGTTCTTTTTGCGGAGTTCCTTGGAGAGAGCATCCACCGGCAGCACATTCGGCAGATCGCGCTTGTTCAGTTGCAGGACGTAGGGAATCTTATTGAAGTCGTAGCCGTGTTCTTTCAGGTTGGCCATCAGGTTGTCGAGCGCCTCGACGTTGGCGTCCATGCGCTCCTGCTGGGAATCGGCTACGAACACGATGCCGTCCACTCCGCGGAGAATCAGCTTGCGGCTGGCGTCGTAAAAAACCTGACCCGGAACCGTGTACAGGTGAATGCGCGTCTTGAAGCCCCGCACCGTACCCAGATCCAGCGGCAGGAAATCGAAGAACAGGGTTCGATCGGTCTCGGTGGCGAGCGAGATCATCTTACCCTTCTGCTGTTCGGCTGTTTTCTGGAAGATGAACTGCAGATTCGTCGTCTTGCCGCCTAACCCGGCGCCGTAGTAGACGATCTTGCAGTTGATCTCACGTGCTGCGAAGTTGATGAAACTCAAAAGGTTTCCTCAGAAACTCCTGCGAAAAAGACTCTCGCGCACCACTCCCTCAACGCGCCAGCCCCTCGCTACAAATTCACCTGACTACAGTATCGGATACTGCTGGTTTTTATACCACACCGGAAGGTCCTGGCGCTGGTTACCCACGTTTACTAAACCAACACGATCTCAAATGCTTGGCAGCTCAGCCCGCTATCGCGGGGTCGGTAGAGGATAATATCCGTCCTTCGCATATACCTTCACGTCCGGACGCCGCACCCGCACCTCGATCTGGCGGTAGCCTCCGATGCCCGACTTGGGCGAATAACCCAGAGTGTACTGATTGCGCGCGTCTCCGATCGCCCGAGCGTATGCCCGTTCGATGTCGGCCTGGGCCAACTCCGCGTACACTGTGCCGCCTCCAGTTGCGTTTACGTATCTCGGCAGAATGTCGCTGTAGCCCAGTGCCGCCCCCGTCTTCGGCAGGTGGATTCGCTGCAGCCGGTCGTAGATCGGGATGGCCGCTCCTTCCACTCCCACCGCGTACACGGTAATGTTCTGAGTCAGCAGCACCTTCAGCGTATCTTTGTAGCTGGCGGTCGAGCCCTGCTCCCGTCCGTCGCTGATGATGAAGATGATCTTCCTCCGTGCCCGGTCGCGCTTCGAAAGATCGCGCGCCGCCAACAGAATTGCGTCATTCATTACGCGCGCGACCTTGGGTGGTGCTGAAACCGGTGTCACCGGGATATCCAGCGGATGCCCGTTGATGTACGGGCCCTGCGGACCGAGCGGCCCGCTCGTCACCGGAGGTCCATTATTTGCTCCGCTGTATCCCTTGACCTGGTTCAGAGTCGCCGTCAACTGCTTGCCCACGCCGGTGAAGTCTGCCACCCGGCCCACAGTACTGCTGTAGGTGTAAATCCCAACTTCATCGAACTGGCTGAAGGCTCCCTGCAACGCCGAGAGCGTCTCCTGCACTTTCTTCAGGCCTACGTCGGGCATACCAGTGTCGATGACGACCGCCGCCGACAGCGGGAACGGGTCGCTGGTGAAAAACTTCAATGTCTGCTTCTGTCCACTTTCCAGAACTGAAAAATCTTTGGGCAGCAGGCCGCCAACCAACCGTCCCTGGTTGTCCGCTACCGTAACCGGAACCAGCACCAGATTTGTGGTCACTGTGATCGTATAGAGATCTTGCCCGGTTTCTGAATCTTTCGGGACGCTGCCTGCTGGGACTGTCCTGACGGGAGGCATTGGCGGCGGGGCTGGCTTGTCTTCTGTCTTGTCACCCGCGTTCTCACCTGCTTTCTCAATAGAAGAATCCGGAGCGCTCCGGGGCATCTCCTTCGAGCCGGTGGTCACCCCCGCGCCGGAATTATCCGCTGGCGGCGCATCCGGATTGGACTCCTCATCCGCCTCCTGCCGCGGACTGGGTGGCTCCGGCGGCGGTATTGGACGCGTCGCCGACGGAGCGTCCGGGATGTCCTCAGGCTTCTGCTGCGCCGCCAGGGCGCCCGCCAGCGACAACGTCAGCCCCAGAATCAGTACCGCGTGAGTTTTCGTGACCATCCTCGGAATCCTCATAATCTTTCTTTCTTCGACCCGCTTTTTCATCAATTCAGATGCCTAACCGTGCCTCTTTGGTGCATCTAACCGTCACAGGTTCTTTACAGGCTCCATACAAGATAGACTAGCAAAGTCTTGGGATAAATACGCTGATGCCTAAACTACATTGTAAATTGCGCCTGGCCGCGCGTTTCTTCGCTCCGGCTAAGTATGCCTTGGGAACGCTCGCCCTGATGATGCTTTCTCTCATGACGACCCTGTCGCTTCCCGCAGCCGCGCAGAATCCGGCGATTCCACCACCTCCGGCGCCCCCGGCCGCCTCTTCGACCGGCCCTACTTCCAATAGCAATGCCGCTCCCCACACCCGTTCCAATGCGGACGACCAGTCGCAAGATCAGTCGGTCGAGACCCTGAAGGTCAATGTCGAAGTCGTCCAGTTGTTTTTTAACGTGAAGGACAAGCATGGCGCGCTGATTCCAAACTTGAACAAGGACAACTTCGACCTGTTCGAGGAGGGCCAGCTCCAGACCATTAAATATTTCAAGGCAGAATCTGACCTCCCGCTGACCCTCGGCATCCTTCTTGATACCAGCTATAGCCAACTGCGTGTACTCGATATGGAAAAGGAAGTCGGCGGATCCTTCCTCGAGAGCACGCTTCGCGCCAAGGACGAGGCGTTCGTCATCAGCTTCGGCACCGATATCGAACTCCTGCAGGATTTCACCAGCTCGGTCAGCAGGCTCAGACATGCGCTCAACGACGCCAAAATGAACAGTGGAGGAGTCAGTTGCTCCGGAGGGCCTGTTGGACCGCAAGGGCCGATTCCGTGTTCTTCCACCGGACCACGCGGCACCGCGCTCTATGACGCCGTCTATCTTGCTTCGCACGACGAATTAGCCCACGAAGTCGGCCGCAAGGCGATGATCCTGCTCACTGACGGAGAAGATCAGGGCAGCAAGCTGAAGATCAAAGATGCCATCGAAGCAGCCCAGAAAGCCGATGCCATTTGCTATGTGCTACTGATCGCCGACCGCGGCATCACCCTTGGTTTCGGCGACTCCGAGATGAAGAAGCTTACCCATGAAACCGGCGGCCGGGTGATCGAAGTCGGCAACAAGATCGAGAAACTTCGCCAGGCCTTCGATCAGATTTCGGAGGAACTCCGCAGCCAGTACAACGCTGGTTATGTGCCCACCAACACCGCCCGCGACGGCTCCTTCCGTAAAGTCGAGATCAAGCCCAAGCAGGGGGATTACAAAATCCAGGCCCGCAGCGGCTACTACGCCACCCCGCGCCACGAAGACTAGAGCTTGTGTGGGGACGGGCGTCCCGCCCTTCCAAGCCGAGCGAAGCTCGGCAGCGACCTCAGACCGGAGGAACGTTTCCACACTGCCCCGCTCTTTCGCAAGCGCACTTCCTCGGACTACCCTCAGAAAAAGCAGATCTAGGAGAGTAGCTGTCACAACGGCCGACCCTCAGGTTGTCCAATTCAAAATACGATTCATAAGGAGAAGACATGACCCGAATGATTAGAATTCTTCGCCTTGCATTGCTGACTATCGGCCTGGTGGGCCCATCCCTCCCAGCGCGGGCGGACGACAGAGACGAGAGACACGAAAAATGTGAGAAGCGTATTCACCAGGCTGAGGATAAGCTGCGCGACGCCGTGCAGCGTCACGGCGAGGACAGCAGACAAGCCCGCAAGCGCCGCGAAGAACTTGAAGAAGCGAAGCGGCGTTGCGGCGACCACCACGATATGGATCACCACGACGCCGACCACGAACAGCACTAGACCCGACCACGAACTCTGCGACGCTGGTAACTTGTTGAAGTAACTTGCTGAGACCCGGCAGGCGGGCTCTATTCATAGTGGGAGAAATGGACTGCTCTTACCGCCGGTCCCAATAATAGTCGCGGCGCTCCCGGTTCAAGTCGCGGTAATCCCGGTCCAGGTCACGGTATTCGCGCCGCAACTCTCTTCGCTCATGCTCGGCAGCCGCATAATTCCCATAATAGAGAGCGCGCCGCAGTTCCCACCGGTCATGCGCAATCTTCGCCTCATCGCGACGGATGTCGCGCTCTCGCCGGTAGCCATCTTCGGCAAACATCGTTCCTGTACCGAGTCCGATTAGCAATAGAACACCTGCCATCATGCGTTTCATATTCCGTTCTCCTTTCAGTTCCCAGGGTGAGTTACCCGGGAACCGTGTCTACTGCATGCAAACCCGCCTTCCGTGCCGAAGTTTCACGGTGCACTTTCCGATAATTGCTGGTTGGGCGGGCAACCATTTTTATGAATTGTTAGCCTAAGAATGCTCAAAGGAGGATTTGCGGTTTGCAGCTTTGGTTTCCCCGGTGAACCCTGGGTTCTTTGCGGACTAGAGTATATCTTTACCACAGAGGACACAGAGAACACTGGGATCACGGGGGGGAATTCAGCGCCGCGATTCTAGACGATTCGGCATTTTTCCTTCGGACGATTCTTGACTGGGACCACGAACTTCAATCCGGACCACACGTCGGTGACCGCGCAGACTTTCACGTCCACCAGGCCAGCGTCAAGCCCGCTTTGGCGAACCACATCTCCTGTTCTTGACCGGGATCACGAACTTCAATCCGGACCACACGTCGGTGACCGCGCAGACTTTCACGTCCACCAGGCCAGCATCAAGCCCGCTTTGGCGAACCACATCTCCCGTGAGATCGGTGGCGACGCCTGAACTCTTCTTCGGCCACGAGATCCACAGCATGCCCGCAGGCGCCAGGGCCTTGGCGGCCGGCAACAGTTCGAGTTCCAGCCCCGCGCGCGATTTGGCAAAGAGGAAAATGAAATCGAGATCTCTGCTGATCTGTCGGCTGAAAGTTTGGATCCGGCATTTCGCGAGCGCGTCGCGAAGCTCGGTCTTCACGTCGTCCGGCACATGCAACAGGGCGGCGCAAAAATTATCCTTGATGCCCAACTTTTTCGCGAGCGGAGTTCCTGAATAACCAGGCATAGAAGTTGGCGCTGAGAACTAAAACGGGATCCCTGAGAACTGAGAACTGAGAACTGTTCTACTGCTTCGGCGCGTAGTATCCCTTGCGGGTGCGCACTTTCATACCTTTATCCTGCGCCAGGATTGCAATCGTGCGGTAGCGTCCATCCGCGGCGAAATCCGCCGGCTTGTAAGCCACGGCGTACTGGCTGCGCAACTCCTCTTGAATGGAGAGAAACGCATCCGACACGTCGCGCATCTGGAACGGAAAGAACGCGCGGCCGCCGGTTGCATCTGCGATACGCTCCAGCACCTTGTCGCCCTTGCCCTTCATGCCGCTGATGTTCGTGCTGATGGTGTAGACGATCACTTCCGCGCGCGCCGCCATATCGATGGCTTCTTCACGCGTCACGTGGCTCAGGTTGTCCTCGCCGTCACTCAGCAGAATAATGGCGCGGCGCACCGGTCCCACCTGCTCCTGCTTCAACAGTTTGTCACGGCACGCAAAGTAGAGCGCGTCGTACATCGCGGTGCCGCCGCCCGCCCGCAACATTCGCACGCCTGCGGAAAGACCCTCCGTGTTGTCGGTGAAATCCTGCGTGACTTCAGGCGTGGCGTCGAAGCCGACCACGAATGCCTTGTCATAGCGCGGGCGAATGATGGCATTCAGAAACTCGATGGCCGCTTCCTGCTCGAACTTGAAGCGATCGCGCACCGAGTTGCTCGCGTCCACCAGCAAGCCCACTTGCAGCGGCAGATCGGTCTCGCTGCGGAAGCTGCGCAACTCCGCGGGTTTTTGATCGTCGATCACTCTGAAGTCGTCTCTCTTCAGGTCCTTTATGTAGCGGCCGTGCCGGTCGGTAACGGTGAACACGACGCGAACTTCGTTGACGACATGGACAATGGTCGCGACGGATTCGTCGGAATCAGGCTTTGCTGGGTCAGACTTCGCTGGATTTCCCGGCTGCGCTGGAACTTGCCCTGCCGGCGTCTGCGCTTTTTGAGTTGATTTGGCGGAAGGCGGTATCGAAGAAGTTGGCGTGCCTGCGGGCGGTGCCGCCGGCGTGGACGCAGGCGGTGCCGTCTGGCCGAGGAGAGAGCCAGCCAGTATATGAAGAGCAACCAGAAGCAGAAAAATGCGCGATTTCATCAGGCAGTTTGATCAGAATTGATTCCATCATTATAGCCCCGCGCCGCTGCGCTGGAACCGACAGAGAAATTCGACGTCTCCGCTCGCAGTGGCAGCGCTCGCGGGGGAGACGCGGCAAGCGACGTCTCTACTGAGGAGCATTTTCGAGGCTATCCAGCAGGTTCTCCAAATCCTCCGGCAACGGCCGGGAGAACTTGAGCAACTCCTTCGTCCGGGGATGCGTCAACTCGAGCACCGCCGAATGCAGAAAATTTCGATCCAGCGCGAGCGTCGCGGGCATGCCTGCCGCCCGGCGTTTATTCGACTGGGACCGCAATTCGCCGGGCGCGCCATAGAGCGCGTCGCCCACCACCGGATGTCCGAGCGACGACATATGCACGCGAATCTGGTGCGTGCGTCCCGTCTCGATCGTGAGTTCGACCAGCGCAAACTTGCCGTAAGGCGAATCGACCTTTCGCTGCACCGCGTAATGCGTAACCGCCTCGCGGCCACCGAAGCCCCGCGTCGTCATCCGCGTGCGCCGCTGCGAGTGGCGGCTGATCGCGCTTTGAATCGTGCCCCGATCCTGCTTCGGCCAGCCGTGGACCAGCGCGATGTACGTCTTGTGCACCTCGCGTCCGCTGAACTGCTTCGCCAGCCGGCGGTGCGATTCGTCGTTCTTCGCCACCACCATCAGCCCGCTGGTCGCCCGATCCAGGCGATGCACGATCCCCGGACGCAGTTCGCCGCCGACCGAGGAAAGCTTCTTAAAGTGATGCAGCAGCGCGTTGACCAGCGTTCCGCGATTGCGCGCATCTTCGGTCGCTCCCGCTCCGGCATGCACCATCATCCCCGCAGGCTTGTTGACGATCGCCAGGTCGTCGTCCTCATAGACGATGTCGAGCGCGATCTCTTCCGGAATAGCGCGCAGCGTTGGAGCGTGCGGCGGCCCGATGACCGTGATCAGCTCTTCGCCCCTCAATCGCAGCGACGCCTTTGCCATCGCGTCGTTCACCAGGACCTCACCCTTCTCGATGAGTTGCTGGACGCGGGCCCGGCTGACCTCTGCGTGGCTAACCTCCGAGAGTTGCGTCGCGAGATATTGGTCAAGGCGCTGCCCCGCGGCTTCGGGAGATGAGGTCAGCGTGATGGGGAAATCAAGCATCCAGCACTCAGCATTCAGTACTCAGGCAGCAAGTGCAAGGGGAATTTTTAAGGAGCTTAGAAACTAAAGCGCAGAGCCCGATTTCTGAGGGCTGAGTGCTGGCTGCTGAGTGCTGCTCTTCAGCCACCAGATCAATCCACCGCCGATGACCAGCAGAATCGAAATCAACTGCGTTCCCGTCATCAGCCCGCCAAAGACTTCGCCGCGTCCCGGATCGTCACGCAGGAACTCGATGAAGTAACGCTCGATTCCGTACAGGATCATGAAAGTGCCCCACACCTGCCCATCGAATTTCTTTCGACCGAGCAGCCAGGTCAGCAGCAGGAAATTGAAGAACTCGGCGGCAGCTTCGATCAGTTGTGTCGGTTCAATCCTGACACCGAGCGGAGTTCCGCTGACGGCATTCGCCAAAGGATTCGTGAAGGTCACGCCCCAGAAGTGATTGGTCGGCTTGCCGTAACAGCAGCCCGCCGAGAAACAGCCGAAGCGTCCGAGGACGTGGCCAAAGGCAAGGCCGGGGGCGAAACCATCGGTTGTCCGCAATATCGGCATGTGATGGCGCCGCATGTACCAGACGGCCATGACGAGGGCGGCAATCAATCCGCCGGAAAATACGCCTCCCGCCTGCAGCGTGTTCAGGCTGAAAATCTCCCGCCAGTTGTTCGCGTAGGAGCTCCAGTCATTGATGATGTAAAGAACCTTTGCTCCGATAATTCCGGCTAGAACAACTAGGATGCCAAGATTCCAGGCATCGTCGCCATTGATGCCCTGCTTCTCGGAATTGCGGACGCTGATCCAGAGCCCGATCAGCACGCCCGAGGCGACCAGGACGCCATAGGTGGGCAGGTAGAAACTGCCAATATGAAAAAGTCTAGGGAACACGTTAGTTTGGATGCTCCAAATGCTGGTTGAGTTCTATAGAGAGTCTAGCAGAGGGGAAAGGTCTCAGGTGCCAGGTCGCAGGTGTCAGGAAAATCAAAGTCGAACAACGGGGCGAGTGCAGACGACACTCGAAGACGGGTCCAGGTCTTTCCTGACACCTGGCACCTAAGACCTGCGACCTGAATGAAAAAGCCGACCCACTGGGCCGTGTGGTGGGCCGAGAATGAACCCGTCTCAGACGGTGGGAACCCGCCGCGACCCATTAGGCCTTTCCGCATGACGGAACATGGCACACCGGATCTTTTTGCGAGTCGAGTCCCCGTTCATTCGGCATTGGTTCAAAAATCGGTTACCACCATCACCAACCTTGTAGGTCGGCCTTTCAGCTTCGATGCTAGGAAACGGCGAAGAGATTCGCAAGAGGAAAATGCAAAATAGTTGGCAGGAAGTTTGCTAGCAGTTGCGTCGGGGCAGTTTCTAGAAGATGAACCTCAGGTTACGATCAATTTCACAGGCTGCGGAAAAACTCGGATTTCGTATTTAGCGTTTCCTATCAGGGTATCGCTTCAGCGATACCGTAAGTTCCGGAATCAGAAGCCCTTTTAGGTGTTGGGCGTTGGAGTTCCTCAATCTCTTCAGCCCGTGCGCCGGGTATCTTGTAAAACTTCGTCAAGCGCGCTTGCCAGTTTGATGGCTCGCCGCCGCACATCCGGCGAAGGCGTTTCCACTCCCCGCTTCAGCAGATGATACTCATCCGCAATATTCAACGCCGCCAGCACCGCCAGCCGCACCGAATCGACGGTTGCAGTCTGCTCGGATACCGCGCGCATCTTGGCGTCCACGTACTCGGCAAGCTTCAGAATGTAGTCCGCGTCGGAGCCCCGCAGGTTATAAACCTGGTCGAAGATTTCCACGCGCACGCTGCCACTGCCGGCATTTGCGGCCGGGACGTCTTTGGCCGGAACAGGTTTCGTCAACGCATCCTTGGTCGGAGGTTCTTTGCTCGCAGTGGCCATGGTACTCCTCGCCGGATTACTTCTTGCCAGACGACTGCCGGGCGGATATTTGCCGCCGTTTCAGCTTGCCGCCTGCTCATGCGTCAGGCTTTCCATCTGGCTCAACATTTTCTCGACCCGGGCTCGTATGTCCTCGCGATCCTTGCGCATTTGCACCAGTTCACGGCGCATGGCTTCGTTTTCTTCCTCGCGCTCTTCGAGTTGCTCCCGCAGCCGCTTCACGTCGCGCTCGGCGGTAGCCCGGGCATCCTTCGCGGCCTTGTACAACTCAATGGTGCGATAAACTTTGTCTTCCAGCGCCTGAAAATCTTCAGGCGGAACCTGCGCAGATACCTCTTCCACGGTTTTCACGGACATGAGCACCACTCGCTTTCGGGGAATAATTGAGCTTTGAGGCGAAGTATAGCGTAGTTTGCTGTGGAAGACCCGCTACTTTTGCCGCACCCCGTGCAACTTTGCAGAGACGCGGCTTGCCGCGTCTCCGGCCCGACAGTGAAGATGCAGCAAGCCGCGTCCCTACAGGCGCGACCGCAGCTTTTCCAGCCGTCGCTCGGCCTCATCCAGTGTCTCAGGCTTTTTGCAGAAGGCGAAACGTACCTGTTGGGATCCGTCTTTCGGATGCTTGTAAAAACTCGACCCGGGCACGCATGCGATGCCGATGTCCTTCACCAGGTAAGCCGCGAACACCACATCGTTCGCGAATCCGAAGGCGCTGATGTCGGTCATCACGTAATACGCGCCTCGCGGAAGGTAACAGCGGAAACCGGCTTTTTCGAGCGCCGGAATCAGATGATCGCGCCGCGAGCGGTAGCGGTCGGCCAGTTCGCGGTAGTAACTGGCAGGCAGGGTCAACGCCGCCGCTCCGGCTTCCTGCAAAGGCGCAGGCGCGCCCACGGTCAAAAAATCGTGCACCTTGCGGATCGCGTTCGTAATGGCCGGAGGCGCAACCCCCCAGCCGACACGCCATCCCGTAACGCTATAACTTTTTGAGAGCCCGTTGATGGTGATCGTACGCTCGCGCATCCCGTCGAGCCGCGCGAGAGAAATGTGTTCCGATCCATCGTAGAGAATGTGCTCGTAGATTTCGTCTGTGATGGCGAGCACGTTGTACTCGACGCACAGGTCGCGAATCAGTTCCAGTTCCTTCCGGCTGAACACCTTGCCGGTAGGGTTGTTTGGCGTATTAACGATGATGGCCTTGGTCTGGTGTTGACTGTTCTTGTGTTGAAACGCCTCGCGCAATTCCTGTTCGTCGAACGTCCACTCGCCGTGGGATGCTTGCGGCGGACGCAAACTGACAAAGCGCGGCTTGGCTCCGCTCAGAATCGTGTCCGGCCCATAGTTCTCGTAGTAGGGCTCGAAGACCACCACCTCGTCGCCCTTATTGCACACCGCCAGCAGGGTCGCGATCATCGCTTCAGTCGAACCGCAGCACACCACAATTTCTTTTTCCGGATCGACCTCGATCCCCTGCCACTCCTGCATCTGCCGGGCAATCGCAGCCCGCAGGCTCTTCGCGCCCCAGGTGATGGCGTACTGGTTCACGTCGGCCGCGATGGCCTCCTGCGCGGCGCGCTTGATTTCGGCGGGCGCGGAGAAATCGGGGAACCCCTGCGCAAGATTGACGGCGTCATACTGCATTGCCTGCCGCGTCATCTCTCGAATCACAGATTCGGTGAAATGCTCAACCTTGTCGGAGAGAAAGTGCTTGGGATGGGCAGAGGTCAAGGTCATGGGAACAAGGCTAGCATAGGGGTATTCCAGGTGGACGGCGAGGCACTGTTTATCGGTGCAGCGCTTTTCGGTATAGTCAAAATAGTTGACTATGGTATAATCATCTGACTCAACGGGAGTTGTTTTTGTGAAGGAAGTCGCCATCTCCGAATTCAAAGCCAAATGTCTCGCTTTGCTGGAACAGGTTCGCGCCACGAAAAAACCGCTTCGAATCACGCGGTTCGGTAAGCCAGTGGCTGAAGTCATACCGCCGACGGCAGTCGATGATCGTGCGGCCTGGATTGGATCGATGAAGGGCACGTTCGAAATTCTCGGCGACATCGTGTCTCCGGCGAACGACGAGGATGAGTGGGAGGTCCTGCGCGATTGAGATTGCTGCTTGATACCCACATCTGGTTGTGGAATTTCCAGGAGCCGCGGCGGCTGGGGCGACGGGTTTTGCGTCATCTCCAGGACAAGGAAAACGAACTCTGGCTTTCGCCGATGAGTACGTGGGAAGCGCTGACCCTGAATTACAAAGGCCGGATTCGCATCAAGGAGGATTTGGCGACCTGGTTAACGCGGGCCACGGCAGGTACTCTCGAGGCTCCTCTCACCCATGAGATCGCTCTCGTAGCGCGGCAATTGCCGCTGCATCAGGATCCAGCCGACCGGATTCTCGCCGCCACCGCCGAGGTCTTAGATTTGACTCTGGTTACGGCCGACGAACGATTGCTGGGATTGGGAACGATTCGGACCATGGCCAACCGCTGATTGCGGTGACGCTATTGCTTTGCGAAAAAAGGGTGGCTGGTCCTAAACTCTTCGCATGAAACAACGTTTCGTGTCGCTCATGGTGTTGATAGCGGGCGTGCGGTCTCCTACCGTCGGACCTGCTTCGGGCCAATCCGTGCCACCTTCCGAGACGCCGCAAGCGGCGTTGATCCTAGCCAAACTATTCCCTCCCGTTTATCCGGCCTTAGCACGTCAAGCGAGAATCCAGGGCGATGTTGAGGTTACGGTTGGCGTGCGGCAAGACGGAAGCGTTGAGTCCGCGGTGATAGCGAGCGGTCACCCCATATTGGCGCCAGCGGCATTAGAGAGTGCTAAAAAGTCGGAGTTCGAATGCCACGAATGCAGCGAGGCTGTTACTTCGTATGCATTGAGGTATAGGTTTCAGATTACCCCTCGTGATCCTCCGAAGGATTGCGATACGCAAGCCGAGACGCAACCTCCGGCTGAGATGGATCCTTCTCGTCATCAGGTTACGGTCTCCGCTTGGGCGATGTGGACTTGCGACCCAGCGATGCGTGTCTTCAAAGTCCGTTCCGCAAAATGCTTCTACTTGTGGCGATGTAGCCGTCGCTACGAGCTTTAGCCCCTACGCCCGCTGCACACCGCCGAGCCCTTCCAGTGCCTTCGCAATCCGTCCCGCCCACTGCGCCACCTCGTCATCACGCAGCGTACGTTCGCTCGACTGGAGCCGGGCTCGCATCAGAATCGAGTACTTGCCCACACCAACTTTCTCTCCGCGGAAAACTTCTACCGGGACGAAGCTGCGCAGCTCAGCGATGCCCAATCCAGTAACGCTCTGATGAATTTTCTCGAACTCCACGCCGTCATCAAATACAAAGGAGAAGTCGCGCTCGACGGCAGGGAAGCGGGGCAACGCGTCATAACGCACCTGGCGCAGGTCGTGTTGATAGAGCCGGTCGAGATAGATCTCGGCGACAAAAACATCCTGCCGCAGTTTGCGCGCCGCAGCCACATCGGGATGAATCTGGCCAAACTGGGCGACAGTGGCGCCATCCAGCACGGCGCGGGCCGAGCGTCCGGGATGATAGTAGTCGGCCGTCTGCGCATCGTAGTAGAGCGTCCAATGACTGAAAGGCGCGAGCAGGCTTTCGATGTCGCCTTTCAGGTCGAAGAACGAGAACGGACGCGCTGCCGCGCTTGGGACCAGCCCTCGCACCACCTCCGCATCCACGTTTCCTGTCGCGCCTATTGAGATGCGCTTTAGCTCCAGCGACTTTTCCACCAACTTTGAATCTGCGCCCGAGGCCTCAAACACATTTCCAGATTCGAACAGGCGAACATTGTCGCTGCCACGATTCAGGTTGTAGGCCAGCATGTTGAGCATGCTTGGAACCATCGATGTGCGCATCACCGAAGCCTCATCGCTGATCGGGTTCGCGAGGTCGAGTTCGGAGGCGGTCGAAAAGCGCCGGGCGTCTTCTTTTGAAACGAAGGTCAGCGAAATAGTTTCGTTGTAACCGAGCGCAAGGAGGGAAGAGCGCAGCCGCACATCTTTATACGCATCGGGCAGCTCCCGAACCTCGCCGCTGTAGGCGGGAAGAGTATTTGGAAACTTGTCGTAGCCGTGCAGGCGCGCCAGTTCCTCGATGACGTCGATCTCGCGCTCGATATCGAGGCGCCAACTGGGAATATGGATCAGGTACCTCTCTTCGCCTCCGGCGAGCATCGCGAAACCGAGACGAGTGAGGATGCGGCTGATCTCAATCGTGCTGAGCTTCCCGCCGAGAATTCGTTGCACTTCCCGCAGATCGAGCTCCACCGGAGCCAAGTCAAGCTTGCGGGCGATCACGTCGATTACGTCGCCGACGAGCGTACCGCCGCCGGATGCGAGAATCAACTCGGCGACACGGTTGGTTGAAGGAATGGTCGATTCGAAATCGGCGCCGCGCTCAAACCGGTGCGACGCGTCGGTATGAATGCCGTGCCGCTTCGACATCCGGCGCACCGTGACCGGGTCCCACCACGCGGATTCAATCAGGATGTTCTTCGTCTTCTCCGTGATCATGGTGTCGAATCCGCCCATCACGCCGGCCAGTCCCACCGGCTTCTTCGCGTCGGCAACGACGAGATCTTCGGTGGAAAGCTTGCGCTCCACGCCGTCTAAAGTCTTCAGCGTCTCGCCGGCTCGGGCTTTGCGAATCACTAAGCGGTGTCCTTCGAGCAGATCGAGATCGAACACGTGCGTGGGCTTGCCACTCTCCCACAACACGTAGTTGGTAGCGTCCACCGCGTTGCTGATCGGCCGCTGATCGAGCAACTGCAGACGGCTGGCAATATTCGCAGGGGAGGGCCTGATGGTGACGCCGCGAATTTCGCGCGCCGTGAAGCGCGGACACAGCTCAGGCTCCTGAATGTCGATGGTGACTTCAGACTTGCCCTGAGAGCCCGGCAGCTTCGGCTCGATCGGCCTGAGCGGCAGATCGTATAGTGCCGACGCCTCGCGAGCTACGCCGTAATGATTCATCGCATCGGGACGGTTGGTCGTGATCTCCATCTCGAATACGGTGTTTTCGCCTTCGCCGGATATGCCTTCAACAGCGACGCCCGCTAGGGTGAGTTCGTCCGCAAGGCGCGTGTAATCGACCGGAAGGTCAACGAAGTCGCGCAGCCAATAAGGAGAGATTTTCATGAAAGAGGCTATTAGCTCTTAGCTCTTGGCCCTCAGATCTCAGACGACGGATTGGAATCGCTAAAAGCTAAGAGCTAACAGCCAAAAGCTTCTACACAAACTGTTCCAGAAACCGCACATCACCCTGAAAGAACAGTTGAATATCATCCACGCCGTACTTCAGAATCGCAATCCGTTCCACGCCCATGCCGAAAGCGAATCCCAAAACTTTCGCTGGATCGTAATCCACGAAGCCATACACATTCGGATCGACCATGCCGCAGCCGAGCAGCTCAATCCAGCCGCTGGCCTTGCAGTTCCTGCACGGAGCGCCGTCACGCACCCCCTTGCCATCGCAGAAAATGCAACTGATCTGCACGTCGGCGCTCGGCTCGGTAAACGGGAAAAACGATGGATAGAAGCGCGTCTTCACGCTCGATCCGAAGAGCGCTTTCATGGCATGGTCGAGCGTGCCCTTCAGATCGCAGAACGTGATGTTGGTATCGACCGCCAGACCTTCGACCTGGTGAAAGATGGGCGAGTGTGTCGCGTCGGGCGCGTCATTGCGGTGAACTTTGCCCGGACACACTACGCGCACCGGCGGTTGCATCTTCTGCATGGTGCGGATCTGCACCGGCGAAGTATGCGTGCGCAGCAGCAGGCGGTCGCGCAGCGGCTTCGATTCTTGCCCGGCGATGAATAGCGTGTCCTGCGTATCGCGCGCGGGATGGTTCGGCGGAAAGTTTAGCGCCTCAAAGTTGTAGTAATCGGTTTCGATCTCCGGACCTTCCTCGACCGAGTAGCCGAGATTGCGGAAGACGCCAATGATCTCGTTCATCGTCTTGATGACGGGATGCTCCACGCCGATGGGACGACGAATGCCGGGGAGGGTGATGTCGAGACGCTCGGCGGCAAGTTTGCCGGAGGAAGCCCCGCTCTGAATGCGACCGAGCGTCGCTTCAACCACCTGCTCAACTTTAGTCTTCAGTTCGTTGACGCGCTGCCCGACCTCGCGCTTTGTATCTTTGGGCGCCGCCTTTAGCCACAGGTCGTTGAGCTGAGTAAGAATGCCGTTCTTGCGCGCCATCCAATGATCGCGAAATGCTTTCCAGTCATTCTCGGAACCGACCGCTGCCGACTCTTGATTGAATGCAGACAGAAGCTCGCGCACGGCGCTATCAAGCGCCGCCGCCGAGAAGTCGGTCAATTTGGGGACCGCGTAAGGCATGTTTCTCAAGAGCTCTTAAGGAAATTGTCATCCCGAGCGAAGGGAGGAACCCTTACTCATCCGAAAATGTGTGCCGGGAGTAGGGGTCCTTCGCTTCGCTCAGGATGACAAGATTAAATTAAGACTGAAAGCTGATGGCTGAGAGCTGACGGCTGACAGCTGCATTCTATGCTGCCGCTGCGTTTGCCTTCTTCGCCTGCTCCGCCAGATGTCCAAATCCTGCCGGATCCTTCACCGCCAAATCGGCCAGGATCTTGCGGTCCAGTTCCACGCCGGCTTTCTTCAGTCCGCTGATGAACTGGTTATAGTTCAGTCCGTTCAGGCGGGCGGCGGCACCGATGCGCACGATCCAGATGGACCGGTACTGGCGCTTCTTCTGCTTGCGGCCGGAGTAGGCAAACTTCAGCCCGCGCTCGACGGCTTCTTTCGCGGAGCGGTAAAGTTTGGATTTAGTTAGGAAATATCCACTGGCGCGTTCAAGAATCTTTTTGCGCTTGGCGCGGCGTTTGGTTCCGCGTTTTACACGAGGCATGGTGCTCTCCTTTTTTTACTTCGTCTGGCGGCTGGAGGTAAGGACGCTTCTACCCAGAGGGATTTCTGAAGCCCGACCTCTTCACGCGCGGCTGCGGGGGTGATACTTCCGCAGACTTTCTATTTCTTTCCTTGTCGCTCTACTCGTTAAGGACGGGCGCGGGCGCCCGCCGCTCCATCACATGTACGGGATCATTCGCGCCGCTTTTTTATAATCGCCGTCACTCACCAAAGTCGCTTGGCCCAGATGTTTCTTGCGCTTCTTCGCCTTGGATGACAGGATGTGGCGCAATCCCGCCTTGTGACGCTTGATCTTTCCCGTACCCGTCTTCTTGAAGCGCTTGGCAGCGCCTTTGTGTGTTTTCAGTTTAGGCATAGAACCTCAGCTATTAGCATTTAGCAACTAGCATTTAGCCAAACCTAGCGCACCGCCCCAGTGGGCTGAGTGCTAAAGGCTAAGTGCTAAATGCTGATTTTACGCTGTCTGCGCGCCGCCTCGCGACGCGGGAGGTGGTGCGGGCTTCGAAGGAGCCGGCGGCTTCTCTTTGGCTCCGCCTTCTTTCTTGTTCGGCGCCAGGATCAGGTGCAGCGTGTTGCCCTCCTGCCGCGGCCTGAATTCCACCAAGCCCCGCTGGTCGACATCCTTAATTAGACGTTCAAGAATCTGGCGGCCCAGGCTTTGCCGCGTCATTTCGCGTCCCCGGAAGAAGATGGTCGCTTTCACCTTGTCTCCTTCATCCAGGAAGCGCAGCACGTGATTTTTTTTGGTTTCGTAGTCGTGATCGTCCACGTTGATACGAAACTTTACTTCTTTGACCGTAATGGTCTTCTGCTTTTTCTTGGCTTCGCGCTCGCGCTTTTCATTCTGGTACAGGAATTTCCCATAGTCCATGATGCGGCAAACCGGAGGTTGCGCGGTCGGGGAAATTTCCACCAGGTCCAGGTTTCTTTCGCGGGCCATCTTGAGCGCCTCGAAGGGAGGCATCACACCAATCTGTTCCCCTTCATCACCGATCACGCGAATTTCGCGCGCCCGGATGCGCTCGTTCATGCGGATAAAACGTTTGTCGATACTGTCCTCCGTCTACTGATCTGACAGGAAAGATGCTCAAAAAGTATAGCATGCGGACGATCGAATGCCCCTGCCGCAAAAAACAACGGGCATGCGAATGACTTCCTTTCGCATGCCCGCCACGGCCAGATCTTAAGCTAATTTTACCGCTATTCTTTTTCTCCGGTGCCTGGATTCAAGAACAGCGTTCCGTCGTGTCTGATCTTGCTGAAGTTAAACATCTGGGTGATGGAGTTGGCGAGCGCATCGAAAGAACCCTGGCCAATGCGTTGTCCGCCGAGCCAGTTGTCTTCGACGAACCGGGTAATCGAAGTCTGGTCGGTGACGCTATGGTCCACGAAGTTCTGCCGCGCCCATGGGGAGACAACCAGCAGGGGCAGTCTTGGACCGTAACCGCAACGGCCCAGAGCATGGGTGTTCGCCGGGTTGAGGCCCGGCAGCGCGGTAGCCGCCGTGCCGCAAGCGCCCGGTCCAGTCAGAGCGTCTGCCGGGCCAATAGAAGTGTTGACGATCGGTCCGATTTGATGGTCGTACCATCCGTCGGAGTCGTCGTACATGATCACCACCGCCGTGCTGCTCCAGGTGGGCAGGGTTTCCAGGAAGTTGACCGTATTTACCAGGAAAGTCTGCTCGTCCAGAGGGTCGGAGTATCCCGCGTGGCCGTCCTGGAAGGCTTGCGCCTTCAGGAAGCTCACGGCCGGCAGATTGCCGGCGGCAGCGGCGGTGAAGAAATCCTGCAAGTCGTACTGGTGGTTGGCCTGACCGGCGTTTCCAATTTCTGCAACGGAAGCGGGCGGCGTGTGGTTCGGATTAGACGTGGAAGGGTAATAGTTGAAGAACGAATGGTGCGGAATGTAGTCGGCGGTGGCGACGCCATCCACCACATTGACCGAGCTGCGATGGCAGCCAGTCGTGCCGTTGGGATTCACGACGCTCAGGTTGAAGCCGCCCATGAACGATCCCCAGGTCACGCCCGCAGCGCTCAACAGATCGCCGATGTTCTTACTTCCCATGGTCACTTGGTTGCGGGTGGGGTTGGAGCAGACATCGCCAATCGGATCGGGATCGCCGATCACAGTCAGAGACCCATCGCTGCCTCCGCTTACTTCATTGCTTGTCCCGTTTAGAGTCGCGGTCACACCGTTGGTCTGGCCGGAAACCAGATTTAGCAAGCCCGGTGTAGATGGTCCGAAGGTCGTCCCGTAAGAATTGTCACTCATCGCAAAGGACTGGGCGTAATTCCACAGGCCCGTGACGGTGTTGCCGTCAAAGTAGCCCATCACTTCGCTGCCGCCCGAGCTGGCATACAACGGAAACAAATCCATCAGACCGGCATCGAACGCCTGTTCTTCCGCTGTGTAGCTGTGGTTCTGGTCAGCCGTAACCGCTTGCGAGCGATCCAACCGGAACGGGTTGGAGGCACCCACGCCATTCGCGGGATTCAGATTGGGATTGTTGTTTAGAAGCGCGTTCGTCAGCCCGTTGACCGTCGGCGTATTAGATGCCGCTTTGAACTTCGGTTCCCCCGCCGGGTTCAACGCGTTTGGATAGGTTCCGAAGTAGTGATCGAAAGAAACATTCTCCTGGAAAATCACCACCAAGTGTTGGATCGGCGTCGCCGTGGCGGTGGCTGCTTGTTTGGTTATCGGTTTGCCGGAAGAGGCGAAAGCGGGAATAACGCTCGGTCCAACGGCTATGGTCATCGTCAGTAGTGACGCTATCACCCGCTTGAAATTGGGGGAGGGTTGCTGCTGTTCAAACATGCTAGTTCTCCGTTCCTTCGGATTGCCCGCCGCAGGTATGACAGGCTGCGGCGTGGCGAGAAACTGCAAAAACTGTAGGGAAGTGATATTTCGGCACGGTAACTACAGTATTAAGGGAAGGTAAAATCGAAATTCGCGGCGGTTCGATCCGTCTATCGCCCGCCTGTGACGTCCAGGATTGCGCCAGTTACGTACGACGCTTCGTTCGACAGAAGCCACAAAATCGCCGTTGCCACCTCTTCCGGTTGCCCGCCGCGCTGCATGGGCACGGAGGTCTTGACGCGTTCGACTCGTTTTGGCTCTCCCGCTTTGGTGTGCAAGTCGGTGTAGATGAACCCAGGCCGAACCGCGTTGACGCGAATTCCTTCTTCGGCGACTTCCTTGGCCAAGCCGACAGTGAGCGTATCGATGGCGCCCTTACTGGCGGCATAGTCGATGTACTCGCCGGGCGATCCCGCCCGCGCCGCGCCCGAGGAGACATTGACGATCGCTCCACCCTTGCCGCCATGGCGAGTGGACATTCGCCGCACGGCTTCGCGGCTGCACAGGAAAGGTCCGACCACGTTGGTCGCGAAAACGCGCTCGATCCGCGCGGCGTCCATGGCATCGAGCCGCGTTTGGCGGTCGATGGTTGCGGCATTATTGACGAGTGCGGAGATTTGCCCCAATTCGCGGTCAACCGTTTCGAAGAGGCGCACCACAGCGGGCTCTGAACTGATGTCGGCTTGCACTGCCAGGGCGCGCCCCTTCTCTTGCTGAATGGCGCGCACGACGTCCGCGGCTTTCTCTCGTGCTCGCAGGTAGTTGACGCAGACTGCGAAGCCTCGCCGGGCGGCGAGAATGGCGGTGGCTGCGCCGATCCCGCTACTGGCACCTGTCACGATTAGAACCGGGGGGCGTTCGGGGTTCGACCTATAGGGAGTTGGCTTTTCTGCTTTCAGGTCGCGCGGAGCGGCCATTAAGCGACGGCCACCTTCGTCGTCCGCAACCGCCGATACAGCCGCAGATAGTCATCCACCATGCGCCGTGCCGTGAAGCGCTCGCGCGCCCGATTGTAGGCGCGCGTCCCGTAGAGGCGTGTGAGTTCGCGGTCTTCGTCCAGTTGGCTGAGCACTTCGCTCAGGCTGTCGGCGTTATTACGTTCGAAGTACAAGGCCGCGTCGCCCCATAGTTCGCGATACACTTCGGTGTCGTTCGCGACCAGTGCACAACGCGAGAATGCCGCCTCGATGGACGCCAGTCCCGTAGGCTCGTAGCGCGAAGTCGCCGCGAAAATCGTTGACTTGCTGTAGAGCGAGCGCAGTTGCGATTCGGTCTGCGCTCCCTTCACCGAAATCTCGTGTTCGCCGGTGGAGACCCGCACGTCGGCGCGAATTGGCACCGGCGGCGTGGGAATCGGGTTGTCCGCGCCCACAATGCACACCGGGAGGCTATGCGCGTGCTGGGTCAGCAATGCCACCTGCTTTCCCGAATCCCACAGGCGCCCGATTGCCAGCACCGACTCTTCCTTAGTCACAAACGGATTGAAGTAGATCGGATTGCGTCCGGGCGGAATGATGTGTCCATCGAAATCGTCGCCGTAGGCAAGGCGCAGCATATCTTCCATCCAGCGCGAAGTGGTGACCACGGCCTCGGCTCGCCTCAAGCCCTCGACCATCGTCGCGCGATACCACTTCAGCCATGCCGAGGCGGCTGGTTCGTGTCCGTGGATGCTCAGCCACCAGGTGATCACATCACCGTGCGCCACCACCAGTCGCGGCGTCGCCACTGGCAGCGCTCCAAAACTCAACTGATTCAAATGCAGAAAATCAGGACGCGTGTCGCGAACGATCGCGCATAGATAATCCTGTGCCGCGTGGAAGTCCTGCTCGCCTTCCTGCATCCAGTCGAGACGAAACGCGGTGGGATGATATTCGAGGCCGTGCAGACCGTCCATCCATGCGGTCTGATGAGGAAGTGGAATTTCTCCAAAGCTGACGAGTGTGACTTGCGCCCCGTGGGTCACCAGACCCGAAACCAGTTCGCGCGAGTAAGTCCAGACTCCGCTGAAGGTGTCAGCCGTCACCAATACGCGCACAGAACCCCCCGAGCTTCGAGGGCTGGGAGCTGCCCTCGGCCTGCCTGCCTCCAGTTTAGGGTCGAGAGCCGTGCCTAGGGAAGGGTTTTCTTGCGCCCCCGGGGGCGCCGTCGAAAACCCGGCATCGCCTCAGCCCGCTTGGTCAAGGACGCCGTCCGAGCATTGCATCGTGACGTGCCATGACGTTCACGGCATAAATCCTTCTTATCCCCCTCATAAAATTACGTTCTTAGTAAAAGCTCCGATGCGACATAGAAAAAGTATGAGTTGGACTTGGAAGCAACCTCCCGTTAGTTTGCAGTGGCTGGCAGCGGATGCGCACGGTCATCCGTTGTATGCACCAGGGGAGAAAGCAGGAACCAAAATGAAGAATCACGCCCCATTAGGGGTCGCGATCGTTCTGGCAAGTTTGTTGTTAGTCTCTCCAGGCCTTGCGCAAGAGCAGGCGGCTGCGAGTCCGCCAACCAACCCGCCAAGCAACGATGCGATCGTCCACCACATGGAAGAACTAGAAGAGCAGGTGAAGGAACTCCGCGCCGAAGTTAGCGCACTAAAAGGCAGTGACAAACCGGCGACACCGGCCGCGCCGTCGCCTGCGCAGAGCAATCTCGTAACCAGTGCGGCCGCACCGGGTGCGGCGCCGTCCGCGCCGTCCCTGGCCGGATTACTGGGGCCAACTACGTTGAGCGGCTTCGTGGATGTGTATTACGGGCAGAACTTCAACAATCCCGCATCGCAGACGAATGGCCTGCGCTTTTTCGACGCGCCCACGAACCAGTTCGGCTTGAACCTGGTGGAACTGGTCGTCGATAAGACCCCCGATGCGACGAACAGCCGTACTGGTTACCATATTGCTCTTGGATTCGGACAAGCGATGAACGTTGTCAATGGTTCGGAACCACGTGCCGGCCTGGGCTTCGACCAATACCTGAAAGAAGCCTATTTCTCGTATCTGGCGCCCGTAGGCAAGGGACTGCAGGTGGATGTCGGTAAGTTCGTCACCCCGCACGGAGCCGAGGTTATCGAGACCAAAGACAACTGGAATTACTCCCGAGGCCTGCTATTCTCCTACGCCATCCCGTACTACCACTTCGGGATGCGGGCAAAGTACGCCTTCAACGACAAGTACTCGCTCACCGGATATTTCGTGAACGGCTGGAACAATGTGGTGGACAACAATACCGGAAAAACCTACGGCATGAGTTTTGGCTGGACCCCAAACAAGAAGTTCGGCGTCACTCAAAACTACATGGCGGGTCCCGAACAGAACGGTATCAACTCGACGTGGCGTCAACTGAGCGACACTGTGGTCACTTACTCTCCCACCAGCAAGCTGTCGTTCATGGTCAACGGCGACTACGGGCGGGGTGACCGGATCGACGAGGGTGCGGGCGTGTTCTCGAAACCCGTCTTCTGGACGGGAGTCGCCGGCTACGTAAAGTACGCCGTCAGCGGCAACTCGGCCTTCAGTACCCGTTATGAATATTACGACGACCATGACGGCTTCACGACCGGGAACCCGACGGGAGGAATTCACTTCAACGAGTTCACCACCACGTTCGAGCGCGTGGTGGCGCACCACATCATCAGCCGGTTCGAATTTCGCCGTGACATGGCGAATCAGCCTGCCTTCCTGAAAGGTAGTAACCCGGTGAAGGATCAAAACACGTTGACGGGCGGACTGGTATTTACGTTCGATAGCCGCGAGGTGCAATCGCAATGAGAGTCAAACTTTCTGAATTTCGGGCAGCCAAAACCTGGGATGCTCGCAATGTGGGGATCAGCGGCTTGGGCACAAACCCAACTAACCCCTGGTGTCAGCGTCCTTGCCGCCCCCCGCTCCAGTTATAGGTTTGTGAATTGATTTGCGTTTAGGTACGGCCAGTAAATTTGGGTACGACCAGTAACTAAGGTGAGAACAAAAACTCAATCGAAGGAGCCACACTATGTTGGGCGTTAACAAAAGGGGGGAAAGGCTGTCTCTGTCTCAGAAGTTTTTCCGGCTGGCCGGCCGGTTGCGCGATCCTGAGTGGCGGCGCTATGCGGGCTTGCTGCTGGGTGGCAAGGCGCTCGGAATCGGTCTGGTGCTGCTGATCATAACCGTGCTATCGGGCCTGTTCTTTACCCACGTTTATGCTCAGACCGCCGCGCCCGAGATCAAAGCCGCTGATGCTGTGAACCCGATCAATACCGCGTGGACCCTGATCGCGGCGTTCCTGGTCTTCGGCATGCAAGTCGGCTTCACCATGCTGGAGGCCGGCTTCTGTCGTTCGCGTGAGACGGTGAACGTGCTCATGGAGTGTGTGGTTGACACATGTCTGTGTGGCCTGCTGTTCTACGCCTTCGGCTTCGCGTTCATGTTCAGCCACGGCAACGGCTTCATCGGTTATCACTGGTTCTTCCTGCAAGGCGCGCCTGCAACCTACGAAACCACCGGCGTCGCATTTCTCGCCGTCTGGATTTTCCAGTTTGCTTTCGCCGACACTTGCTCGACCATTACCTCGGGCGCGATGATCGGTCGCACCGGGTTCGTTGGCGACCTCCTTTACAGCGTTGCCGTTTCCGGTTTCATCTATCCCATCATCGGTCACTGGGCTTGGGGGCCAGATGGCTGGTTGGCCTTAATGGGCAGCGATGGCCACGTTTGGCCTTCTTTGGGAATGGGCTTCCACGATTTCGCCGGATCCACTGTCGTGCATACCATCGGCGGATTCATTGCTCTCGCTGGTTCAATCGTACTTGGTCCGCGTCTGGGGCGCACCTTTAAGCGAGATGGCGGAGCGCCCATGTTGCCGCATGACTTGACGATCGCCGTGAGCGGCGGCCTGATCCTGTGGTTTGGCTGGTACGGATTCAACCCCGGCAGTACGCTCTCCGCGATGGATTTCGAGGGCATCGGACGCGTCGCCACCAACACCACACTGGCAGCCTGCGCGGCAGGATTAACCGCCATGTTCTGGGCGTACATGTCGAGCAAGAAATGGGATGCCGGATTTACGACCAACGGCTTCCTGGCAGGATTGGTAGCCATTACCTGCCCTTGCTACTGGGTCACTCCGACCGGCGCAGTCCTATTGGGCGGCGTCGCCGGCGTGGTTGTGGTGCTGGGTGTCGAGTTGCTGGAGTGGTTGCGCATTGACGATCCCATCGGCGCTGTACCGGTGCATGGCATCGCCGGGATCTGGGGAACACTTTCGCTCGGGCTGTTTGCCTGCGGTAAATATGGAGCCTCAGGTCCAACTGGTCCCGACAACTCCTCCGCGCTGAAGGGGCTCTTTTACGGTGGGGGACTGCAGGTGCTCCGAGCCCAGGCGATCGGGAGTGCGGTCGTCACGCTCGCTACGTTCGGGGTGGCGATGGCAGTTATGTATGCGGTCAATGCTACTGGTTTGCTGCGGGTCTCCGAGGAAGGTGAGCTCTACGGCCTCGACCTTCATGAGCACGGGATCTCGGCCTATCCTGAATATGTCATCTCAGCCTTGGGTGCGCCTCGTGGTATGAACCAGGAGCTCCCGTCGGCTCAAACGAAAACTAGCTTAGCGACCACTAAGCCGCTGTCGCATATTGCCAGTTAAGGTCGCTGCCCTGGACCCGAATCCGCGGGAGGCAGACCACGTTCTGCCTCCTGTATGGCAAACTGTATTCGAGGACATTAACCGAGGACATTAAAGATGACAAAACTTGAAGCGATTGTGCAGCCCAACCGGTTTGAGCAGGTCAAAGAAGCTCTGATCGCGCTCGGTGTCGAAGGTATGACAATCTCGGAAGTGCGGGGTCACGGACGGCAAAAGGGGCACACCGAGACCTATCGTGGCCGGGAATACGAAACCGATCTCCTGCCCAAGGTAAAAATTGAACTCGTACTAGAAGATAAGCTCGTCGATCCCGCGATCGACGCCATTATCAAGAACGCGGCCACCGGAAAAATTGGTGATGGAAAGATCTTCCTTTCCAAGGTGGATGAAGCCATCCGCATAAGAAATCAGGAAAGAGGCGTCGCCGCTCTCTGATCAACGGGCCTCTCACATCAACGGTCGTCGAGCGTCATCTGTTCGCGCGATCTGGTTGTGTGGTGACGGGCCTCTGGCCCGTCAGGACGGGGCGGAGCTCCGTCAACACGCGATGGATGGGAGCGGGCGCTCCGGCCCGCCGCTCTCATGTGGAATCTGCCCATTGCGTCATCTCGCGCCGATCCCCGTGACGATGATCCGGGTGATGATCCGCTATCGCCACCTTCGGTCGCACCAGTATCCGCATCGTCCAAAGGAGATCGTCCAATGCGGTCCCAAACCCGAAGTGAGCATCCACAAACGTCAGTTCCGTAGCCGGCAGAGCCGCGCGCCCGGAGATCAGGACCACGGGAACCTCCGGGACCAGAAACTTAATTTCGCGGGCTAACTGCGAACCCGGCATCAAGGGCATTTCGTAGTCAAGAAGTGCCAGATCAAAATAAGTTCTCTTGCAAAGCGCGAGCGCCTCGACCGGGTCATTCTTCGTGATCACTCGGAACCCGCATTCTTCAAGCACACTGGTCAGCAATCGGCTGGATTTGGGATTGTCGTCCACGTAAAGCACTGTCGTTCGATTCTCCATTACAAACCTCCGTTCCTTTCCTGAAGAACGCAACCCCAGCAGCGCCCTTGCAAAAGAAGTGAGTAGAGATTTGTAAGTAATTGGTGTTCTGACGTAGGGACAGCCGCCCCGGCTGTTTTTAGGTTCGCAATTCCTGCAGGGACTTAATGTCCTTATTTTCATCTCCACACAATTCCTTCTCAGCCGGACCAACGCAGGGCATGGTGAATTTGAAAATCGAACCATGGTCGGGACCCTGGCCGGAACCATGGCCGGTCTGCGCCTCGACCCAGATCTTCCCGCCATTCCGCTCAACGATCTTCTTACAGATTGCCAAACCAATTCCGTTGCCGGGATATTCGGTCCGGGCGTGCAAGCGTTGGAATACAACAAAAATATTTTCCGCGTACTCCGGCGCAATGCCGATCCCGTTGTCGCTCACGCTGAACAACCGATGCTGGCCCGTTTTTTCGGCTTGAATGGAAATCGCCGGCGCTTCTTTCCCACGAAACTTGATCGCGTTCCCGATTAGATTCTGGAAGACCTGCGCCATCTGCGAGCGGTTCGCCCACACCTCCGGAAGCGCCGCATGTGTTACCACCGCTCCGCTCTCTTGGATCGCCGGACCCAGAGTCATCAGCACCTCCTCGATCACCGCGTTGCAGTCGACGCGCCCGGAACCGTTCCGGCCTACTCTCGAAAAGGCCAGCAGATCCTGAATCAAGGACTGCATGCGCAGAGCTCCCTCGCTGGCATAGCCGATGAATTTGTCGGCGTTCTCGTCGAGTTTGCCGCGATAGCGTTCCGCAAGTAACTGCGTGTAGGCCGCGACCATGCGCAGCGGCTCCTGCAGATCATGCGATGCCACATAAGCGAATTGCTCGAGGTCCGCGTTGGAGCGGGCCAACTCCTCGATTTTCCGCGCCAAATCCTCTTCCGCTTGCCGGCGCGAACGAAGCAGGCGCTTTTCCAGCAAAGCGCGGCGGACTGCCTCGGGCAGCCGAGCCAGTCCGTCTTTCAGAACGTAGTCTGTCGCGCCCCGTTTGATGCACTCCACCGCAGTGATGTCTCCCAGCGCGCCTGATACCAGGATCAGTGGAATCTCCAGCCCTTCGCGCCGCAGCACTTCCAGCGCGTCCATTCCTTTCCACTGCGGCAGGTTGTAGTCGGCGATCACCACGTCGGGACGGTGCAAGGGCAGCTGCCGCTCGAACTCGGCCTCCGCTTGCACGACCACTATGGAAGCCGAGAAGCCGCCTTTTCGCAGAGCCCGGGCCACGAGCTCCGCGTCCAGTTGGTTGTCTTCGACATGCAGCACCCGGAGTTGGCCGGGTTGCTGCGCGAGATCGTTAGTGGGATCCATGAGCCGTTCCTGCGAGATGCTGGCTATCTTCGACTACCGGTGGCTGATTGATGACCAGCCAGTACAGTCCCACGCTCTTGACCGTTTCCCGGAATTGTTCGAAGTCGACTGGCTTCTGAATATAACTGTTAGCTCCCAGGTTGTAACCGGCCGCCAAATCCCGCTCTTCTTTCGACGAGGTCATGATGACGACCGGGATCGTCTTGGTCCGGGCGTCGCTCTTGATCTGTTTGAGCACTTCCATCCCGTCGACCTTGGGCAGTTTCAGATCCAACAGCACCAACTTTGGAGGACGCTCAAATGATCTATGCGCGAACACCCCGCGACAGAAGATAAAGTCCAGGGCTTCCTCGCCGTCGCGCGCGACGAAGATATTGTTTGCCAGCTTCTCCCGCCGCAGCGCATGCAGGGCAAGATCCATATCATTCTGATTGTCTTCCACCAACAGTATGTCGAGTTTTCCTGAGTTCATGATCGGCCTCCCGCCGTAGCTGCATTGATTTTCGATACAGTTTGCTTTCCCATTCCGAGGGTGAAATAGAAGGCTGCGCCTTTATCCAATTCTCCCTCGGCCCACACTTGGCCTCCGTGCTTGCGGACGATGCGTTGCACCGTGACCAAGCCTATCCCCGTGCCTTCAAACTCCTCCGATCTGTGCAACCTCTGAAAGACTCCGAACAGCTTGTCAACGTACTTCATGCTGAAACCAACGCCGTTGTCTCGGACCATGAATACCGGTTGCCCATCTTCTTCTTTGTGACTGACTTCTTTGTGACTAACTTCGATTACGGCGCGGGCGCGCGGCCGGGTGAACTTGAGCGCGTTGGCCAGCAAGTTTTGAAAGATCTGCTTGACCAGGACGGGATCGCACGCCACGGCGGGGAGGTCGGCGATCATCCATTCCACCTGCCGCCCTTCGCAATTCGGCTGGAGGATCGCGATCACTTCCGCAACCATCGCGTTCAACTGGGTTGGCTGCAGATGTAGCGCGTGGCGGCCGACCCGTGCCAGATTCAACAATTCATCCACCAACTGGCCCATCTTTTGTGTCCCGGCCTGGATGCGCTCCAAGTACTGTTGGGCGCTAGGTTCGAGAGTGGAACCGAATTCTTCCATCAATAACTGGGAAAAACCGCTGATGTGCCGCAAGGGCGCCCGCAAGTCGTGCGAGACCGAGTAGCTGAAAGCTTCCAGCTCTTTGTTGGCGGCTTCCAACTGGGCCGTCCGCTCTCCGACCCTGTGCTCGAGTTCATCATTGAGTTCTTGAATTTGGCGCTCGTCTGCTTTCCTCTTCGTGATGTCGCGGAAAGCTACGACTCCCCCACGCACCACTCCACCCTTGTCTTTCAGGGGACTACCGCTGGCCTCGATCCAGGTACCCTCGGCGACCTTTGGATTGCGCAAAAATATCTCAGTGGAACTCGCCTCTCCGCGAATCGCGCGCACCAGGGGAAGTTGTTCGGTAGGCATGGGAGTGACACCATCTGGCAGGTAGTTGCCATAATGTTCGGACCACTCCTCGGCGGGAAGATCCGCGGGGCCATAGCCAACAATCCTCTCCGCCGCCCGATTCCATATCAAGAATTTGCCCTGCTCGTCAGCGGCGACCAGCCCCTCGGCCATGCTGTCTAGCACGGACTGCAGCATGAGTGATTGGGCTTCCAGGGCCTGCTGCGAGCGGGACAATTCCATCGTTTGCGCGGCCAGAGCTTCTCCCGCCGACTTACGTTCCGTGATGTCGGCCCGGATGGCAACATACTGTCGCGGCTTTCCATCCGCCTCGACAAACGGGACGATGGTCGTATCCACCCAGTAAATCGAGCCGTCTTTGGCTCGGTTCTTGATCTCTCCGTACCAAACCTTCCCATTGGCGATGGTGTGATACATCTGCTGGAAGAATTCTTTCGGATGGTAGCCCGAGTTGAGGATGCGGTGATTCTGCCCGATCAGTTCATTCTCGGAATATTGGCTGATGGTGCAGAACTTATCGTTAACATAGGTGATGGTGCCCTGCACGTCGGTCACCGCCACGATGGCATGCTGGTCCAGAGCAAACTTTTGATCAGCGAGTTCTTTGAGCGCTGTTTCGCTGGTGGCAAGGCTTTCCTGCAGTGCCTCCTCTGCCCGCTTTCGTTCGGTGATATCGGCGCGGATGGCTACGTACTGTCGTGGTTTTCCCTCCGCGCTCACGGAGGGAACGACGGTGGTATCGACCCAATATATCGAACCATCTTTAGCTCGGTTCTTGATTTCGCCGCGCCAAACCTTTCCATTAGCGATGGTGTGATTCATCTGCTGGAAGAAATCTTTCGAATGGTAGCCGGAGTTGAGGATGCGATGATTCCGGCCAATCAGCTCTTCCTGGGGATACTGGCTGATGGCGCAGAACTTCTCGTTGACATAGGTGATGGTGCCATGGACGTCGGTCACCGCCACGATGGCATGTTGATCGAGAGCGAACTTTTGGTCGGCGAGTTCTTTCAACGCATGCTCGCTGGCGTTGAGGCTCTCTTTCAGTGCCTCCTCGGCCTGTGCACGCTCCGTAATCTCCCGTCCCTGCAAATCCATCCGTCCCGGCAGCGAAATTACCTTTGTCACTAAAGGTATAAGTATCGCCGCCGTGATCACGGAGACCGCCGCAGTAATTGCTTTAATGACGCCCGCCAGCAGGTAGCTGCCGTGCCAGACGTTCCAAATTTCCATCAGGTGGGTCGTGCCGCAAGCCAGGATGAAGGCCCCGAACATCCAGAAAATCCGGTTGAAGGGGAGATCGCGATTCTTGCGAATGAAATAGACCAGGACAATGGGAATGCAGTAATACGACAACGTGATCAGGCCGTCTGAAATGACGTGCAGCCACACGATTCTCGGATCCCACAGGTAGCAGAAACCATGCGGCCTGAAATCACGAGATAGCAATTGGTTGAAGAATTCCATGATGCGGGCTTTTGCCTTATTTCAGAACTATCGGCAAGACTGTTACCGTTGCCAGTAAAGCGGCAGGTTACTTATGGTCGCGGCGAACGCCGGAGAGCGCAGATTTCGATCTTCTTACATCGGCCTCCCCGCTCGAACTGTTAAGGAAAACTATTTGAGTTGGTCCGGATAGCATCGAGGGACATGGCTGCACAAGCTTGAGAAAATTAGGGTTTCGTGTCAGGGCGCGGCGTCATCTGTGCCGAAAACTCCTCCGCCTTGGAGACGGGGGTTTGCCCCATGGGTTTGCCCCCCCGGACTTGCCCCGTCTCCGGAGACGCGGCAAGTATCTACGTGAAATCAGATGCCCCTCAGGGGCTGGGCAATATCGACTTTTTCGCAGCCGGTTAGGACCCTGCAGCCGGTTCGGCCTCTTCCGTTGGACCCGTGGTCTCCAGTTGCTTCCGAAGTTTCTTCACCAGTTCATGAACAGAGTCGATCTTTTCAACCGCCACCGCCGGCAGGCTGGGGATTTGCAGCGCCAGTTCAGTCGACAGCAGCAGTGCCGTAATCGTGCTATTCAGTTCGCCGTGGAGCCTGCCAATCGCCGCTTGCCGCGCCCTCGCCTCCTCGCGCTGGCGGCGCTGCAAGGCCGTCCGCACCTCCCGCACCAGACGCTCCATTCCACTGATCGCCAGATTGACCTGCACCAGAATGGCTGTGCCCAGATGCTCGAGCGTGTTCTCGGCTTCATGCGGCTCGGTTTCGAGCAGGTATTGATCGAGCATCACCGCCTGGTAGCCTTCTGCCCGCAAAAGCGTGGCTGCCCGAGCCAAACTCTCCGCCACCACGATCCCCTCGCCCGTCGCCTCATGGAGCGCCGCGGCGCACTCGGGTGCCCGCTCGCTCGGCGTCACAAGAAGGATCATGCTGAATCGCTTCGCAACTTCCGGGCCAATTGTCTTACCCTGAAAATAAATGAGTTATGCGCTCGGACTTCCGCTTAATCTCCCGTTCCGGCACCAGCGCTTGGCCCGACAGCCCAGTTTTGGGACTCGTACTCTTTCAGTTTGCGATATAGCGTTGTCTTTCCAATGCCCAGCAGTCGCGCCGCCAGCATCTTGTCTCCATTCACCTGCGTCAGCGCGTTCAAGATCGTCTGTTTCTCCAGTTCCGCCATTGGTACGATGCCATTGCTCGGATGGCTGATCCCCATCAAGTCGGCAGGTGCTCCGTAAATCTGAGTGGGAAGATCGCGAATCTGAATTTCGTTCGCGCTGCTGATCGCGCATGCCCGCTCCAGCGAGTTCTCCAGTTCGCGTACGTTGCCGGGCCAGTCGTAATTCAGCAGCGCTTTGAGCGCCTCATCCGAGATCGTCTTTTCGCTGCCGGCGTCGCGTCCGATGCGCTCGAGAAAATGTGCCACCAGCAGTGGGATATCCTGTCTCCGCTCGCGCAACGCCGGAATCCGCAGCGTCAGCACATTCAGCCGGAAAAAGAGATCGCGGCGGAACGTGCCTTCGGTCACGCCTCGTTCCAGGTCGCGATTGGTTGCGGCCAGAATCCGCACGTTGATGGGAACGCGTTTCACGCTTCCCACGGGACGAATCTCCTTCTCCTGAATCGCCCGCAACAGCTTCGCCTGCAAGTCGACCGGCAGTTCGCCAATCTCATCCAGAAATACCGTGCCTCCGTCGGCGATCGCGAGCAGTCCGTCCTTGGGATGGGTCGCACCCGTGAAGGCACCGCGCACGTGCCCGAACAGTTCGCTCTCGATCAGCGTCGGCACGAGCGATCCGCAATCGACCGGAATGAACGGCTTGTTGCGGAAAATGCCGGCGAAATGAATCGACTTCGCGACCAGCTCCTTGCCCGTGCCGCTCTCGCCCAGAATCAGCACTGGATGCACGCTCTGTCCGGCCTTCGCGATGATGCGGTACAGTTTTTCCATGTCCGGCGCGCGCCCGATGATGTTGCCGAACCCTTGCCGCGATTTAATGGCTTCCCGCAGCGCGCGGTTCTCCGTCTTCTGCCGCAGATGACCCGCCACCCGCTCCAGCAGCAGACGCAGTTCTTCCATGCTGAAGGGCTTGGTGACGTAATCGTATGCGCCATCTTTCATTGCCTGCACCGCCGATTTCACCGTGCCATAGCCGGTCACCACGATCACCAGCGCGTCCGCCCGATGCTTCTTGATCGCATGCAGCGCTTCCAGGCCGCCCGCGCCGGGCAGCCGCAAGTCAAGCAGCACGGCATCGGTGCTCGAGCTGTCGAGCAACCGGTAGGCATGTTCGGCCGAGTCCGCCACCTGGGTGTTGAATCCAAGCGACTGCGCCACCTCGCGGCAGGCCTCGCGGATAGTGCGGTCGTCGTCCACGATCAGGAGGTTCAAGAAATTCGCTCCCTCGAGTTGCGGAGAATGGCTGTGGCTTTGACTATGACTAAGGACGGTGGCGGTCGATGCGGTAAACACGGCGGATCTCCTGGCGGAAAAATGTTGTTTGGTATCAGGGCATTGCTTTGCGATACCGTTTCTTAGAAATCAACCGTCCCTCCGGGGGCTGGGTTGACAGCTTCACGATTGCAGAACTTCAGTCACACGTTTGACCAGAGCCTTTCCGGAAAATGGCTTGCGCACCAGCTCAACCGCGCCCGCTCCGAATCCCCCCGCCAGTTCGACCGGCGCATGCTCGTAGCCGGATATCAACAAGACTTTCAGGCCCGGCTTCCGACGGAGCAATATTTCCGCCAGTTCCTGTCCATCCATCCCCGGCATCATGCAGTCCGCAATCAACAGATCGACTGCGCCGGAATGTTCCGCGAAAACCTTCAGCGCTTGCTTCCCGCCGTGTGCTGGCAGGATCCGGTAACCGGCCTCCACCAGGAAGCGCTGCATGGATTTACGCGCGGCGGCATGGTCGTCCACCAGCAAAATAGTCTTGCGGCTGATGTCAAGAGTGAGTTCGCCTGCGTGCGGCCGCGCCACCATTGGCGGGTTTTCCTGATTAGCAGAAATTTCGATCGGAGACGCCGCGATCGTAGACTGTATGGTCGAAGACTCGACTGCCGGAAGAAATATTTCAATGCAGGTGCCGCTCCCCGCCTCGCTCTCAACCACGATCATCCCGTCCGATTCACTGACGATGCGTTGCACCGTCGCCAGACCCAGACCGGTGCCCTCTCCCGGCTTCTTGGTAGTGAAGAAAGGCTCGAACAGGCGTGCGCGAGTCTCCGCATCCATCCCGCAGCCATTGTCTTGCACCACTAGCGAGACGGCGCGCCGGGCACTCCCGGGCTTAACGTGACTGCGAACTTGGCCAGGAGCTTCACCAGGAATGTCACCAGGAAATTCGCCGGAGAGTGCACCAGAAACCTCCGTCCTCGGAAACGCCCCAGCCCTCGTGCTCAATGTAATCTTTCCGCCCTGCGGCATCGCATCGCGCGCGTTGAGCACCAGGTTCAACAGGATCTGCCGCAATTGCGCTGGATCGGCCAGCACCAGTCCCGCGCCCGAGTCGAGCACCATCAACAATTCAATCTGCTCGCCAATCAATCGCTGCAGCAGATTTTCCGTGGAAGCCACAATTTCGTTCATCAGAACCGGCCGCGGCTCCGCTGCTTGCTTGCGCGCGATTGCCAGCAGCTGATGCGTCAATGCCGCCCCTTGCTCGCCCGCCATGCGGACTTCTTCCACATGCTGGCACAGTTCATTCCGCTCCAATTCCGTGCTCGCGAATACGCCGCCCGGCATTTCAACGCTCGCGAATCGCCCTTTCTCCAGCGCGGCGGTTATCAGGTCGCAGTACAACAAAATGCCGGTCAGCAGATTGTTGAAGTCGTGCGCGATTCCTCCCGCCAGCCGTCCGATGACCTCCATCTTCTCGGCTTCGCGCAGATGTTCTTCCACCCGCCTGCGCTCGGTCGCATCCGCAAGCATCGCGATCAGGAAGGCGGGCTCGCGTCGCGCGTCGCGCCCGAGTGACACTGTCAAATGTCCCCAGAGCTCGGAACCATCCTTCCGCCGATAGCGCTTTTCGATTTCGAACGAGCCGCGCTCGTCCCGCATTAACTCGCCCAGCAATCGTTCATCCGCCGAAAAATTGTCGGGATAAATTTCGCGGCGAATTTCGCGACTAACTTCACGACCACGTCCTGGATAAAGTTCGTCCGCGTGCGCGCCGGTCAGTTCCTGCTGGCTGTAGCCAAGTATTCTGCAAAGCGCGGAATTCACTTCCAGAATACGGCCATCGAGCTGGCAAATCCCGATTCCGATCGCGGACGCTTCAAACATCGCCCGAAAACGTAGATCTCGGTCATAATCGCGTGCCGCCGGAAATTGGGTGATCACGTTCATTACGACACGGTTCTCAAGAATTTCAGGTTTCAGGTCTCAGGAAAACAAAGTTCCGAGGCCGGACATCCGAGAACTCGCTGCCATTCCAAGCCGGGAAAAAGTACGTTCAGCTTTTCCGCGAATGAACTGCGCTAACCTGATTAGGGAAAATTGTAGTGCGAAACCTCTCCCCGCTAAGTGCGGGCCATCACGTCACTTTGTGATGAATCCGGCAAGGATTTAGCAAGGAATAAGAAAGGATGCTTGGCAAGAAATGTGACTAAGAATGGCGCCCCGCCGAGGCCAAAACGTGAATACGGGCGCCGACCGCCGCCCCAAATCGGGCAATTTTCTTGACAGATAAAATCAATATATATATAGACTTGTGTGATGGGACGCGCGATTCGATTGTCGACTCAGACTAGATCCATTTTATCAGCGTTCCTCGAACGCGCCAGCCAATGGCGGTATGGGTACGACCTGAGTCGAGAAACCGATCTGAAAGCCGGAACTTTATACCCCATCCTCATGCGTCTGAGTGACGCCCGGTGGCTGGAGGCGCGGTGGGAAGAGCCGATCTCGCCCGGCCGACCTCCGCGGCATATGTATCGCCTGACGCAGGACGGTCGATCCTGGGCTCGCACAGCAACGGCTCGCGCCGCAACGGCTCGCGCAGCAACGAAAGAGGCGCCCGCGCGCGCCCGTTCAACCCGTCCGGTGTACAACGAGGTCTGACCACGTGCCGAGATTCTTCTTCACGCCGCTACTCACCAAAGCGCAGTTGTGGTTGATGCGGGCCACGAATGTGTTTCCGAAGGAACAGCGCGAGTGGGGACGCGCGGTGATCGCGGAACTCGACGGAATAACTGGTTTTTGGCCCAGCATTGAATGGATCGTGGGAGGGATGACCGCGATGTCAAAAGCAGCCCTACGCAATATCCTACTCAACATAGTGACGGGTGCCTGGCGCAAAGAACCTGGCCAGGAACCGCCTTACGCGGCGGCAGCGGGGATCAGTTTCATTCTACTGCTGGCGCCTTTCTATTTCGTTTCCGCATCCTTGCTCAATCAATGGGGAATCACATGGCTCTTTACGCCGATCGAGCATTGGCTCTCACGCCCCGGACAGACCGCGGCTTTCAACGTAATCTCGCCCATCGTGCTCCTCGGAACACTAATTTCCAGTGTCGTATTGAATCTTGCGACCTTGGTAAGCGTGGGTCGGGAGGAAGAGCGTGGTGGGACGGTAGCGGTGGTCAAACTGAGAGTAAGGTCTTGGAACCTGGCTGCGATAGCACTCATCCTTTTGCTTACGGGCATCTTGCTTGGGTACGCGTTTGTGGAAAACTTCGGGCCCCAAGTCCATCTGTGACGAGGCCAAGCAATTAGAAGATAGCGCGGAGGCTCAGCGCCAGATCGTCGATCCGTTAGTTTGCTTTGAAGTTGACCGTGATCTGCGTCTGGATTTCGACTGGTTCGCCATCGAGGTAGTACGGCTTGTATCTCCATTGGCGGACAGCTTCCAGCGCAGCCCGCGAGAGAACCGGGTCTCCACTCAGCACTTTCAGATTGGTGACGTTGCCCTCTTTGTTGATGGTTGCTTCGATCTGCACTGCGCCCTGGGCCCGGACCGAGAGCGCGGCTGGCGGATATTTTGGTTGCACCCGCTTGATCAGCAGACCCTGGGACACGCCCTGGGAAATTCTTACTGTTGCCAGCGAAGGCCTGGGAACACTTGAAGATGCCGAAGCCATCAAGCCACTTAAGCTGCCGTCGTTTGCGGACGCAACCGCGAGCGGGCTGGGCAGCGGCGGCGCAGACTCCTCCCCTTGGGCCTGCGTTTTGGCTCGGGCGGTCGACTTCACGCGTATGGGCGCTGAATCGGGTTGCTTCGTTCCCGGCTCAGAGTTCGCGGCGATGTTCGGGGCGATGTTTGCGCCGATGCTCGTGGAGATCCGAATCACCGAGGAATTGCCAACGCCGGCCGAGGGTTTGTCGAGCGCTGTCGCCGTAGCCGTTTTTGGAGCTAAGCTTTGGGTTATAGAACTCGCCCGGTCAAGCGTGCCCGTTGAAGGCGCCGTCACCGGGGAGGAGGTGGGCGCCGGAGCAGGAGCGGGCTGCCCGGAGTCCTGGGGCGTGCTTACGGGCTGCGTGCTGGACTTGCTCAGCTGCCCATAACCAAGGTAGCCGAGCGCGGCCAGAGCCACAACCGCAGCTGCGATCAGGAGTTTTTTCGTACCGCCCGATCCGCCGGAATCTTCGTCGCCCAATGCCGCAAACGATGGGGCATCGATAGCGCTCACCATACTGAACCTTGGACCGGGAGCGGAATCGGCGTCGAGCGACGGATTGATGAGCGACGGATTGGCGAAAGACGGATTGGCCAGCGACGAACCAGCGTGAGATTGACCGGCGGATTCCAATTCAACCGTCTCGTTCTCTTTCGCTGGCGCTGCGGTTGAACCCAGGGACGATGTGAAAGTGTGACTCGGATTTTGGACTGACGCGGACTCGGCGGCGATTATTGCCTCGTTCTTGACTGCGACATTCTTGACTGGGTCATTGCTGACTGCCCAGAGGGCAGCGGGCTGCGACGCTTCCGCGGCGGGCTCGTCCGCGATCGTCTTCTTGATCTTGGCTTGCGCTGCAGACGCAGGAAAGACCGCCGGTTTGTCCTCAACTTTTGCCGACGCTGAAATTGCGGGAATCGCCGCCGGACGCCTTTCCGGAATCATCGTCGGAAGGGGAGCCTCGAATTCAGGAAGCTCTTCGCGGCTTGGCGGTGGAGCACTCGCTGCCGCGCCTCGACTCACTGCCTGGAATGAACTGCTGGTCGATGCTGGAGTCGTTTTTGCAGGCTTTGCGGGAGGTGCCGGGCTGGCAGCACTAGCGCTGGCAGCATCAGAGTTTTTCCGGAGAAGTCCTCGCGCGACTCGAAGCGTTCCCTTTGCCTGCTCGACATTGATCGGTTTGGTCAGCACAAGGTTGGCGCCGATGCGGTAGGCCTTGGCCACGCCTGCTTGTCCTAAGACTAAAGCGATGGCAAGCGAGCTCTGATTGGAGCCGGAATTTCTGGCGCTCTTGAAGAGCAGGGAAGCGTTCTGTTCGTTCTCGCAGTCCACGACGATGGCGTCGTAACGCTGTGACATCAACTTCTTGACCGCGGCAAACGGCTCGTGAACCGGCTCTACGGTGAAGTCCAGTTCACTGAACACCTGACTGACGACACGGGCCAGTTTTTCGTCGGGACAGAAGAGTAAAGCTTGGTAACCCATGATGAGGTCATCCTAGGTAATGTAGTGGGTAACCAGCAAGTTACGGGGGTAATTGAGTGGGGGGTCGCTGGTCGATGGTCGTTCGCAGCTTAACGGATTACTGGATAACCGGGCACCAGCAAGCAAACACTAGCGACTAACGACTGCCGTCAAGGCCGCTGAAAGTCGACGATCACGACCGTCTGGAAGGCCTGAGCCTTTCCGTCATGGACGTAAGGCCGATAGCGCCACTGCTTCACAGCTTGGATGGCGGCGGTTGCCAGAGTAGCGTTTCCCTCGACCAGTCGCAGGCCCTCAACCTTGCCGTCCGCGTCAACCACTGCCTTGAGGACGACTGTTCCTTGGGCCGAGCGGGCTTCGACGGGGTATTTCGGCGGAACGGTCTGGGCCAGCCGGTTTTCCGCACCCTTGGAAGAGAGAATGATCGCGCTGCTTTCCCCGGGCAGTTGAGTCTCGGACGGAGTTGCTGCGGCCGCGTCTTTCTTGCTGACGGCGGGCTTGGTAGGCTCAGGCTTGCTGACAACAGGTCCTGCGACGGCGGCGTCGGGAGTTGGTGAAGGAGTTGCAGGAGCTGCCGCTGAGCCAGTTGCAGAACTTGTTGCGGAATCCGGTGCCTTCGATTGTGTTTGATTTTGATTCGGATCGGCTGGCGATTCCGGCGCAGGCGCCGACGTTGTGGCCGGAGCCAGTTGAGCCGAAGATTTTGTGGGATTCGGCGCCGGAGTGGGGGGTAGCGCCTTTCCAGCGAGGGCCACCACGCGATCAATTTGCGGTTGGGCGAGGTCTCGGAATCCGGGCTGATATGTCCACAGGCCATAGAAGCCGCCGCCGGCGAGCACGAGCATTAGCACTGCGACCAGCGCACCGCGTCTTTTTTGCGCGCCTTGCCGCGAGGAAAACGCCGGGGCGCTGGATCTGGCTGCTGGTTGATTCGGCGCCTCTTTGCCCTGCCCCGAACTTGCAAGTATCGAGCTTTCTAGTATCGAGCTTTCCGATCTCGAACCTTCCACTTGCGATCCTGCAACTTCCGATTCTTCCAGTTCCGTTCTCTCCAATTCAGCAAGCGCTGGATCGTCGGAAGGTTTTAGTGGGCGCACGGGTTTCGACTCCGCCGAGGCAGTTCGATCTAGGGATGACTCTGCCAACGATGACTCTGCCAACGATGACTCTGATAAAGGTGATGCTGAAAACGATTCCGACTGCGGATTCAACTTTGGAGTGGCAGGTGTAGCATCGATTTCGTCTATGCGGGAATGCATCTCCGTCGTGAGCGCTGGTGCGGAGAGCGTCGCGGTTAAAGCAGCGGCGGGAACAAATGTTGGAACGAAGCTTGGAGCAGGCTCCGCAAAGCTCGTCAGTTGCGAAGAAACGGCTGTGGCGACCGCTGCCTGCGCGCGTTCTTCGCTTATGTCTGCGCTTATGTCCGCGCCGGGCATGACCAAACTGGAAACGACCGAACTGGGAATGACCGAACTGGAAACGACCGCGTTCTCCACGTCCCCGCTCGCAAGCTGCGCCGGAACACTCTCGTTTGTCTGAGCGTCTTTTCGCACACGGCTAACTGCCGTGCGGATCGTACTGCGAGCTTGATCCTTGGCGACCGGCTTGGTCAGAATCAGTTCCGCGCCCAGTCGAAAAGCAGTTGGCAGACCGGCGCGGCCATCGACAATCGCGATCGGGACCGGGTTGTTGCCGTTTTTTCCGCGGCGGCAAACGTCGAAGATCAGCTTGGCTGCGGGCAGATTTTCGCAGTCGACCAACACTAGGTCGAACGTTTGCGAATTGAGTTTTTGGGCAGCGGATACTCCGTCCAGGGGACGCTCGCAAGTCACTGACATTTCTTCCAAAACGCCAGTAATTGCGCTGACAGCCTGATCATCCGGCGACAACAGCAGAGCATGGGGCATAACTCTCCCATGCTAGGAACCATAGCCGAAAGCCGCAAGTTACGGGGGTAAGCGGACGGCTCCCTATAGTTTCAAAGAAGGCGCTCGTTTTTTCCGATCGCCGACTCAGGCGGAGGATAGACAATCGATCCGCGAAAGGCCGATTTGTCCTCGGGCGCAAAATCGGGGAATGGCAACTGGTGTTGATCCCGCCATTGCTGGACCTGCTGCTCGGCGGCGCTGGCCTTCTCCTTGTCGATGCCGGAATCGCGCGAGAAATATACGGTCTGCGACGGGAAGGCGAAGCTGCTGCCCGATTTCTCGACGATATCCATGATGCGCAGCAAAAGATCTTCGCGGACAGCATTGAATTCGTTGGCGTCGCGGGTAAGCACATAGCTGGAAATCTCAAGTCGCAGAGCGCTGTTATCGAAATTGGCGAAGCGGATGCTTGCGCTGTCACTCTCGACTTTCGGGTGTTCGTATAACATCCGGCGAATTTCAGCCAGCAGGTACCGCAATTGGTCCGCCGTGGTCTCGTACCTGATCGCGAGCACCGGATTGAACTGAATTTTGTCGCGTCGGGTGAAGTTTTCGATGTTCATGGTGGCGAGGGCGCCATTCGGAATGGAAAGCTGGGTACGCGCGTCGGTGCGAACGCGGGTGGAGCGCAGGCTGATGTCTTCGACGGTCCCAGTGCGGTCGCCGAAGCGGCAGTAGTCGCCGACGAGGATGACTTCGTCGGCCAGCACTGAAACTCCGCCAAAAAGATTTTCGAGCGTCTTCTGCGCGGCGAAGGCGATGGCAATTCCGCCGATGCCAAGGCCGGCAAGCACGGTGGTCAGGTTGAAGCCGAGTATGCCGAGCGTGGCCAGGACCGCGGCGATCACCACCAGCGCCGTGAGCAACCGCTCGCCCAACACGATGAGGGTTCCTGTGCCGACCCGTCCCGCGCTAATAGCGCTGATACGCAGGCGCTGCATCGTGAGGTTGCTGGCGCGGAGCAGAAACCAGAAGAAGCCGATGCTGATCAGAACGCCGACGATCCGGTAGTAATAAAGACGTTGCAGCAGCGGCAGGCCGAGATAGCCGGCAATTATGCGGTGAGCAAGCGCGCTGAATGAGAGCAGCAGCGGCGTGGACATGCGGCTGTAGGAGTGCAGGTTGGGACGGTTTCTGAGCTTGAGCCAAAGCCGGCGCGGAATCGCCAGCAGCAGAACCACTATCCAACCGATCGCGAACGCAAAGGGAATTGCGGCAAAAAGCGCCAGCCATTGCCAGAGCGGCATGCCGAGAAACACGTTTCGCACCAGACTTTGAGGAAGTTTGTTTTCGACCCGGTGAGCATGCACGTTGTCATACAACTCGGGGACCTTGCTGAGCGTCTCCGAAGAGAAGAGCCAGATTTTTCCGGAGTTCGGATCCCCCACCCGGACGAGGACGACGGGGACCTCCCCATCACCATAGGAAAAAATACCGATGGTTTGATCGTTGGAGGTACCGTATTCCGGATTGCCTTCGGGACTCGTGCTGAGCCGGCGCAGGCCTCCTACGAAGGAGCGGTCCATCAGATATTTCAGCTTCTCGGCCAGGTCTGCGCCCTGCGATTGCCGGCGGGCGGCGGCCATCTGGAGGTAATCGGCGGCGGCCTTGTAGTTTCCGTCTTCCGCAGCTTTCAGGAATCCAAGCACGGTTCCCGAAGGCGTCTCGCGTCCCAGCGGATCGGCGGACGCCGGAGTCGGTCCCCCAGCCTTCAGCAGGCTGGTTACGGGCTGGGCCGTCAGCTCGTGAAGAGAAAAAGAAACGACAAGAACCAACAGCGCCAATTTTTTCATCGATATTCCAGTAAGTGGAGAGCCGGGCGTCCCCGCCAGGCCGCGATGCTCCCAGCTAAGTATGCTCACAGCTACGGCCAAATCCATCCGGACGAGCGAGACGCCCGTCGCTCCACCGTATGACGCATCACGCGCTACCTCTTCGGACGATAGATGTCGGTGGCCTGTCCGTAAAATACTTCCGCGGACTCCATCACCGTCTCCGATAGCGTTGGGTGCGGATGGATCGTCATGCCCACATCGGCCGCCAGCGCGCACATTTCGATGGCCAGCACACCTTCAGCGATCAGTTCGCCCGCGCCCGCCCCCACGATGCCGACGCCAAGCACGCGCTCCGTCTTCGGATCGATGAGCAGTTTGGTGAGACCGTCGGGCCGGTCGAGTGTAGTGGCGCGCCCCGAAGCCGCCCAGGGAAACTTGGCGATGGTGATCTCGCGTCCTTGTTCTTTGGCTTGCGTTTCAGTCAGTCCAGCCCACGCGATTTCAGGATCGGTAAACACGACCGCGGGAATCGCGTTCGGTTCAAACGCAACCTTATGGCCGGCGACGGCCTCAACGGCGGTGCGTCCCTCATGCATCGCCTTGTGCGCCAGCATCGGTTCGCCTGCAACATCGCCGATGGCGTAGATCGTGGGATCGGCAGTCTGGCGCTGCTCGTTAATTTCGATGAATCCCTTCTGGTTGACTTTGACTTTTGTTTTGTCGAGGCCGGGGATCTCTGAATTCGGACGACGCCCCACCGACATCAGCACGCGGTCGAAGACTTGGTCCTTGTCTTTCACATTTGGACCTTCGAGCGTGGCGCGGATGCCAGTCTTTTCATCCTTGAGCGACTTGACTGTGGTATTCAGCAGGATCGCGGCAAAAAGTTTTTCCAGGCGCTTGTGCAGAGGCAAAACCAGGTCGCGGTCGGCTCCGGGAAGCAAGCCGGGCATCATTTCGACGCAGGTCACCTTGGTGCCGAGCGTGGCGTAAACCGATCCCAGTTCCAATCCGATGTAGCCGCCGCCGATGACGAGCAGCGTTTTGGGAACGTCGGGAAGGTCGAGAGCGCTGGTCGAATCCATGAGGCGCGGGCTGTCGAGTTTGAGGCTAGGCACGACGGTCGGACGTGATCCGGTTGCAATGATGATGCGGTCAAAAGTCAGGTTCTCATCGCCACCAGCGGTCTTCGTAACTTTCACCGTGGTCGAATTCACGAACGCCGCTTTGCCTTGCACGAACTGGACCGAGCGCTGTTTGGATAACTGACCAAGTCCACCGGTCAGCTTCTTCACGACAGTCTCTTTCCATCCCCGAAGCTTGTTGAGATCAACTTTGGGCTCGCCGAATTCGATGCCCCAGTTTTTTGCCTGCTCGGCCTCTTCAAGCAGCTTTGCCACATGCAACAGCGCTTTGGATGGAATGCAGCCGCGATAGAGGCAGACGCCGCCGGGATTCACTTCCGGATCGATCAGTGTAACTTTCATGCCCAAATCGGCAGCCAGAAATGCGGCGGCATAGCCGCCGGGACCACCACCGATTACAGCCACACGGAGGTTTGGAGTGTTTGACATTTTTGTTATTTGTCCTTATTGGTTTTCCGTTGATCGTTCTCTTACTTCCGTCTGTAGGCTGCGTCCCTTATAGAACTGGTGGGGTTCTCGCAATCCGTTGACGGATCGGATCTGTTAGAAATTGCAAGACCAGTACCAATGAGCCAACGACGACGAGCGTGATTGCCAAATCGCCGTTGCCGCCAGCGCGCGCCAGTAGCTCTCCCGCGGAGCAGTATTCCACCCCGTAAAACATAAACTTGAGGACTTCGTCCTTCTGAATCATTCCACTGACGTATAGAAAAAGTCGAACAAGGATTCCACCTGAGGCTCCCACTAGCCACCAGTGGGGCTTTGGGGCCGACAGCACGTGCGACAACGGGGCCATGCAGCAGCCCACAAACGCTAAGGAGTAAGAAATCACGTGGCTTGCGATGAACGGAATTTCCTGGCGACCCACATGTTCCTGCGAGCGTCGAAAAACAATTGACAGGATCGTAGACACCAGTTCTCCTTCAGGCTGTTGGCGAATTTGTCTATCCCTGCACCGAAAGCAGGAACGGCTGTTCAAACGCCTCCGCGATCCAGCGCAGAAAACGCGCGGCGTCGGCGCCATCGATCAACCGGTGATCGTACGAGAGTGAGAGCGGCAGAATCAAGCGCGGCTCAAATTTGTTATTCACCCACTCCGGCTCCATCCGTGAACGCGAAAGGCCAAGAATCGCAACCTCGGGATGATTCACGATGGGAGAGAATCCCGTGCCGCCGATGCCGCCGAGATTTGTGATGGTAAATGTGCCGCCTTCCATCTCCTCGGGAGTGAGCTTGCGGTCGCGCGCTTTCTTCGAGAGCTGCGTCATCTCCGCCGCCAGTTCTACGATGTTTTTCTTGTCCACGTCGCGAATGACCGGCACCAGCAGTCCGCGATCGGTGTCCACCGCAACGCCAATGCTGATGTACTGCTTGTAGATGATTTCTTCCTTCCCCATATCAATAGATGCATTGAACTGGGGGAAGACTTTCAGAGCCGACGCGCACACTTTCAGCGCGATCGCCGTCACAGTCATCTTGCCGCCAGCTTCTTCCGCTCGCGGCGCGAACTTAGCGCGCAACTGTTCTAGTTCGGTGATGTCGGCGCGATCCTGCTGGGTGACATGCGGAATCGTGTTCCATGCCTGACGGAGGTGCTGAGCAGTTTTGCGCCGCACCCCGCGCATCGAAACCCGCTCCGTCTTGCCCCACTTGGCGAAGTCGGGAAGTTCGGGTTCGGCGAAGCTTCCGCCTGGAGTCTGTGCCGCAGCGGCTGCCGCCGCCAGAGCATTCTTGGCGCACAACTTTACATCGTCTTCACTGATGCGCCCGCCCGGACCGCTGCCGGGCACGCTGTGAATATCCACTCCAATTTCGCGCGCCAGACGACGCACATGCGGCGCCGCCGGCGCCGGATCGCGGTGTTCCGTGCCTGCAACCTTCCCCAATTGCACGGGCATGGTGAAGTCTGGCGTTGCGGCTTGCGGTTGATCCGGTGGCAGCGCCTGTTCTTCCGTTTTGCCCTCGGCGCGCATTGCGAGCTGGAACGCGAGTCGTGCCGCCTGCTGTCCGGAAACGTGTTCCACCGGTTCGTGCTTGCGAGCAGGTTCGGCCGGGGCGACCACACCACCCTCCAGCGTGAAGATGACCTCGCCAACCTTGACCTTCTGACCCTCTTTGACCTTAACTTCGCGCACGACGCCGCTGACCGTCGAAGGAACTTCGACAACGGCCTTGTCGGTTTCGAGTTCCATGACCGGCTGCCCTTCGGCAACGCTCGCGCCCGCCCAGATCATCAACCGCACCAGATCGCCCGAGTCGATGTTCTCTCCAAGCTCCGGCAGCCTGAACTCGCTGGCCGTCGCGACCGAAACTGCGGGCGTCGCTCGTCGCTCCCGCTGAGGCGCAGTCGCCGGGGCTGGCTTCGCTGGGGTTTCGGAAACCGGGGTTTCGGGAACTGCGTTTGCAGAAGCTGGCTTTGGAGCAGTTTGTACTGCGGGACCCGCGGTTGCGGGCGCCGGTACCGCGCGAGCTGGCTTGGGCTGCGCGTTCGTCTTTTCCGCTTTCGAAGCGGAAGTTGTTCCAGCTCCGCTTCCGTTTTCCACGGTGAAGATGACCTGCCCGACCCGCAGCTTGTCGCCTTCTTTTACGCGGACCTCCCCGATCGTGCCCGTCACCGACGAAGGCACTTCCACAACCGCTTTGTCGGTCTCGAGCTCCATCACCGGCTCGCCTTCGGCGATGCTGGCGCCGGGTTTGATCATCAAACGGACCAGGTCTCCGCTCTCGATATTCTCGCCCAGCTCGGGCAGTTTAAATTCCGTCGCCATTCTTTCTCTTTCCCTGTGGCTCTTTGATCTCTGACATGATGCCCGCAAATTCCTAGCACAATCAACATTGTCATCCTGAGCGAAGCGAAGGACCTGCTTTTTGCCGCCGTCACGAGACAGCAGGTCCTTCGCTTCGCTCAGGATGACAACTCAAGCAGGATGACAACTCAAACGTATATCGCACCTGTCCGGGACAGCACTCTAGCTAATGCCCGGATTACGTTTCTCCGGATCGATCCCAAGATCGCGAATTGCCTTCTCCATGAGTTTTGCGCTCACGACCTCGCCGTCTTTCTTCTCAGACTTCTCCCCCGCCAGCGCATGCAGCGTGGCCAGCACAATATGTTTCGCGTCCACTTCAAAAAAATCTCGCAGCGACGCCCGATTCTCGCTGCGCCCGAAACCATCCGTGCCGAGCGACACCAGCTTGCCCGGAACCCACTGGGCGAGACTCTCCGGCAGAACCTTCATGTAATCCGATGCCGCAATAAAAGGGCCGGGGCCGTTCGCACCCTTCAGCGTCTGCGTGACATATGGCACCTTTGCTTTCTGCGTCGGGTGCAGCATATTCCAGCGCGCGCAATCGTTCGCCTCGCGATAGAGCTCCTTGTAACTCGTCACGCTCCATACGTCCACGGCTACGCCATAGTCTTTCTCCAGAATCGCCTGCGCCTTGAGTACCTCAAACATGATGGTGCCGCTGCCGAGTAACTGTGCACGCAGCTTCGCACCCTTCTTTTCAGAAGTCCGGTAGCGGTATAAGCCTTTGAGGATGCCCTCGCGAATGCCCGGCTGGTCGGGCATCTCAGGCATCGGCAGCGGTTCATTAGTGACCGTCAAGTAATAAAAGATGGATTCGCCATCGACGTACATGCGCTTGATGCCATCCTGGACAATGATGGCGATCTCATAGGCGAACGCCGGATCATAAGCCAGCAGGTTCGGCACCGGGAGAGCCAGTACATGGCTGTGTCCATCCTGATGCTGCAGCCCTTCGCCAGCTAGCGTTGTTCTTCCCGCCGTGCCTCCGATCAGGAAACCTCGGCAGCGCATATCCGCCGCCGCCCAGATCAGGTCGCCGATTCGTTGAAATCCAAACATCGAGTAATAAATAAAGAAGGGAATCGTGTTGATGCCGTGATTGGCATACGCGGTGCCGGCGGCGATGAAGGAGCACATCGATCCCGCCTCAGTGATGCCCTCTTCCAGAATCTGTCCGTTCTTCGCCTCCTTGTAATAGAGGAGCGTAGACATATCGACCGGCTCATAGAGCTGGCCGACGCTCGAATAAATACCGACCTGGCGGAAGAGCGCCTCCATGCCGAACGTGCGGGCTTCATCGGGAACCACAGGCACGATCAAGGGGCCAACTTCAGGGTCGCGCAGTAGCTTCGAAAGCATGCGCACGAAGACCATGGTGGTGGAAGCTTCGCGACCTTCAGTGCCCTTATAGAATTCCTCGAAGAGCGCTTCAGAAACCGGCTTCAGCGGCGTGGCGCGCACCTTCCGCACCGGCATGTAGCCGCCCAGTTGTTTCCGGCGTTCCTGCATGTACTTGATTTCCGCGCTGTCATCGGAGGGACGATAGAAAGGTGCATTGTGCAGCTCGCCGTCCGGAATCGGAATGCCGAAGCGCGAGCGGAAAATTTGCAGCTCATCGTCATTCAGCTTCTTCTGCTGATGCGTGATATTCTTGCCTTCGCCCGCTTCGCCGAGTCCATAGCCCTTGATGGTCTTGGCGAGAATAATAGTCGGAGATCCCGTGTGATCAACCGCCGCCCTGTACGCGGCATGCACCTTGATCGGATCATGACCGCCTAGCCGCATGCGGGCGAGCTGCTCGTCCGAAAGATGCTCCACCATCTTCAGCAGCCGGGGATCGGTGCCAAAAAAGTTTTGCCGAAAGTAAGCCCCGCTCTCGACAAAATATTTCTGATACTGGCCGTCGGTGATCTCGCCCATGCGCCGCAGGAGCAGGCCATCGCGATCCGCCTGAATGAGTTCGTCCCAGTCGCCGCCCCAAATCACCTTGATTACATTCCACCCCGCGCCACGGAAAATCGCTTCCAGTTCCTGGATGATCTTGCCGTTTCCGCGCACCGGTCCGTCGAGGCGCTGCAAGTTGCAGTTGACCACAAAAATCAGATTGTCGAGCCGCTCGCGCGAACCGAGCGTAATCGAGCCGAGCGATTCCGGTTCGTCCATTTCGCCATCGCCCAGAAACGCCCAGACTTTGCCTCCGGTCGAAGTTTTCAACCCGCGATTTTCCAGATACTTGATGAAGCGCGCGTGATAGATCGCCTGAATCGGCCCGAGCCCCATCGACACGGTCGGAAATTCCCAGAAGTCGGGCATGAGCCAGGGATGCGGATACGACGACAGTCCGCCGCCCGGTTTCAGCTCCCGCCGGAAGTTTTCTAATTTCTCTTTGGGGATACGCCCTTCGAGGTAGGCGCGGGCATACATTCCGGGTGCGGCGTGTCCCTGAAAATAAACAACATCGCGGTCGCCCGATTCCGTGGATGCGTGAAAAAAATGATTGAATGCCACTTCGTAGAGCGTGGCCGCCGAAGCAAACGTGGAAATGTGTCCGCCGATGCCTTCTTGAATCTTGTTGGCGCGGACAACCATAGCCATGGCGTTCCAGCGCACCAGGCTCTTGATGCGCCGCTCCATTTCCTGACTGCCGGGGAACGGAGGCTGGGCCTTGGAGTAGATCGTATTCTGGTAGGGAGTCGTCGCCGTGAAAGGAAGATTCACCCCCGCGGCGCGCCGCGCATGCAGCGCCAATTGTTGCAGCAGCCGCCCCGCCCGCTCCGGTCCGCCTTGCGAGAGTACATAATCGAGCGAGTCCAGCCACTCCCGCGTTTCCAGAACTTCGATACCGTTCGTCTGTTGCGTCTCAGCCACTCTGACCTCACGATTAAGAATGCAATCTTCCATCATAAGCAATCGGGAAGAATTTTGCTGGAGTGCGGACAGGTGGGTAGTGGGGTCATTGGGTGGATACGCATTTGATTCATGGAACGAATCGTGTGGTGGCTGTCGTTGACAGGCCCAAGGGTAACGAGAATAATAGGCCCAAGTTTATGTCTGGTCCCACGCCTGCGCCCACGCCCGCTCCTCTCCAGCAACCGGTGATGATTGCTGCGCAACCAACAGAAGTGCCACAGTCCGTGCTACAAACTGCCATTGAGTGGGAAAGGCGAGCACACTCCTCCCTCTTTGTGATGTCGTGCACTCGGGGCGACGCGGTAACGTTTGCACGGTTTTTCATGGACAAGGTTTACGCAGCGAGAAAGCAGTTTAATAACATCGACAAGCTCGATTTGCTTCTTGATCATTACGGCGGAAATCTGGAGGCTGCTTATCAACTGGTTGTTGGTTGTCTTTCTTCGCAATCGGTGCCAAACATTGCGCGTGTTCATACCCGATTTTGCCAAGAGTGCTTCTACCCTTGTCGCGCTTGGCGCTGATGAGCTTTGGATGAGCGATTCAGCCGAGATCGGACCACTGGACGCTCAGATACAAGACCCTCACGATCCAGATCGCTACATTTCTGCCTTGGATGAGTTCCGATCCGTGGACTATCTCAGGACGCACAGCTTTGAGATGATAAACGAGTTTGCGAAGATGCTTAAACGCACCACATCGCTGGCAACCAAAGACCGTCTTCGATTAGGTATCGAATATACGACTCAACTGATGGCCCCCCTGTATCAGAACGTTGATCCTCTCCATTTCGGTGGTTCTCATCGTTCGGTTGAAATGGGGATGGAATATGGACGACGCGTGATGTCTCGCTATGCTTATCGTGATTGGCCTGCGGCAGAGATCAACGAACTACTTCGGAGCCTAACATGGGCCTACCCCTCCCACTCTTTTGTTATCGACTATATAGAGGCACTGGAACTTGGGCTGCACGTCAAACTTTTGGCGGGTGAGGTTGACGATGCGGCGCATACCATCCTAGACGGGATGTCGGCGGCTTGCGGTTTTATCGGACGCCAACAACCAAACTTGTCAATCGTGGCGGGAGATTAACAGTATGGACACGAGCGAATCCAAGTTCTTCCAAAGTGATAAATCGCGCACCTTCGACTGCGGGATAAGCCTGAGCCTGATTTCGTGCCGACACGTGAAGAAGTCGAGCAGTCCCGCAAATTGGTGGAAGAGGTTCGTCGCAGCACGAGGGATGGGGAGTCGCAGCCGCGCCAGAACGAAACTAGGGCTGCTCGTCCTTTGTCCTAGCCCATCGCACCTGTACTGCTTTTCGCGCTGCCTCGCTACGTTCTTCTGGCGTCATTTTAGCGGCTCTACTCGCGCTCAGTGGCATCTGCACGCTAAGAGCCCACTAACAACACAAATGTGAGCCTTGTTGCCGAAGGCCGTATCCTCGGCAACCCGCATGGATGGGCACTCATCCTAAAGGCCGTAGGCGTGAATTTTTCCTGAAATGGGCGAAAGATTTTGCAACATTACGTAACTATTACCATCGGAACATGTAGGCCAACGAATCAAAGTTTAGAATTGACAGAGGCCGCTGTATGGGTCATTCTTTCGGACCAAAAGCGGTAGAGGGGAAAGCATGAGCACAAAAAAGGCTGCCACGACCAGAGTCAAATGGATCAGCCGCAAGCAAGCGGCTGCGATTGTTGATGCCCATGCCCAGCGTGTACTCGGTGTCTCAGGGCAACGATTCATCTCAGAGTGGAAGGCTGGTAAGTATCGCACGCTCGATTCTGATGCCTGCCCCGGAGTAATTGAGCTTGCCCTTCTCGCCCCCCTCCCAAGGCGGGCACGTGGCCGGAAAAAATGAGAAGGAAGCTGCAGATAATTTCCTGGTCTACCTTCACGAAACGCTTTCATGCATAACGGCTGAATCGCTTACCGCCTACCAGCAGTCGAAAAAACTTTACAAAGTTTGGTTCAATCCTCCCACAGAACTCACAACGAAATCGGGCGGTAGGTTGTTTCTCTCTTTCACGCAAGTTTTTGGGGCTGGCCCTGACCCTAAAGAACCCGGTGAATTCAAGGTTTCGACACGAGAATACAGCTACCGTTTATTGCAGCGTAGTGATGTTGCATCGAGGGAGGTTTTGGCATATCACTGGCATCCGAACGATTCAGCCCTCCGTGATCCCCACTTGCATATCAGATCAGTCCCACGGGTTCACTTTCCGACCTCCCGTGTCTGCTTAGAGGACTTCGTTAGTATGCTAATAAAGTATTACGGAGTACGACCAACGATGAAGCACTCGGAATGGACTGCCATTCTAGCGAAGAATAAAAAGGCATTCGAGAAAATGGCCACATGGAAGATTCAGCACCCTTAGCTGGCCTGTGGAAATCGGACTGACGCACTGCCTCAAGGCGTCATAGCTTGACTTCACCTGCTAGAATAAATCCATAGCAACAAAGATTTGCTGAAGTGAGATTCGCTCCTTAACAACAAGGCGGGAAAGACGTCCATGCCTGGACGGTTAACCCAGCGGTCTGGTATTTTCGGACGCTTTGCGTATAACTCCATTCTTTCTGATACTTTGCAAAGAAATTAGCAAGACACGCGACCTCGCTTGGAAAGCTTCGGAGCTAAGTGATTGATTCTTCGAGGGCAGCAAAACGCTAAACCCGGCGGGAGGCACCAAGAATCAAGCGGGAAATCAGCTAATCCCTACGCGCTCAAGACTTTGCCTCTAACTCCCCTGCGCTCAAGACTTTGGCGGGAGTCACTCGCTAAAGTCTTGATTCCAATATACCGAGGGGGGAGGGGGTACCCCATTTTCCCTGGCACCTGGCACCTGACCCAGCTTCACTCCAGCGTCACTGCCTTAACCAAATTCCGCGGACGATCCACATCAAGCCCGCGCTTGGCGGCAACATAATAAGCGAACAGCTGCAGAGGAACGATCTCCAGAATCGGGGATAGGAGTTCCGGCGCTGCGGGAATAAAGATGGTGTGATTTGCCAACTGCGGTACGGTTGTGTCACCTTCCGTCGCCAGCGCGATCAAAGTCGCACCTTGCTTCTTGAATCCTTCCATGTTGCTGACGTTCTTCTCGTAGCGCACCACGGATCCCTCATCGTTGCGGTCGCAAGTCGCAATCATGACCAGCGGCAAACGAAAATCAATCAGCGCGTTTGGCCCGTGCTTGGCTTCACCGGTGGGATAGCCTTCCGCGTGAATGTAAGAAACTTCTTTCAGTTTGAGAGCTCCATCCATAGCGATCGGATAGTGGATGGCGCGGCCGAGGAACATGAAATCGTCCACGCGATAGTAAAGCTCGGCCAGCTTCTCCACTTGATCGGACGCGGCCAAAATCGTTTCCGTCTTTTTGGGAAGCGCAAGAAGTTCGCCGATGTAGCGTTGCGCCAGCGCCTTCGAAACCTTCTCCTTGATTTCGCCGAGGTAGAGCGCGAACAGAAACAAACACGCCATCTGCGCGGTGAATGCCTTGGTTGAGGCGATGCTGATCTCCGGACCAGCGTGGGTGTAGATGAAACCATCAGCTTCCCGCGCGATCGTCGATCCTTCGACGTTCGAAATCGCGATAGTGCGCGACCCCCTTTCCCTGGCCTCGCGCTGCGATGCGGTCGTATCGGCGGTTTCGCCCGACTGAGTAATAAAGATGCTGAGTTCGCCCCGCCCAATCATCGGATTGCGGTATTCGAACTCGCTCGCGTAGTCCACATCCACCGGCACACTGGCCAGTTCCTGCATCATGTACTGCCCCGTCATCCCCGCATGACGACTGGTCCCCGAAGCCACGATGTTAATTCGCCGCAGCGCGCGCAGTTCTTCGTGCGAGATATGAATCTCATCCAGGCGAACCAATCCCTCGGCCAGCGAGACACGAGGTTCAATAGTTCGCCGCAAAGCGTCAGGCTGCTCAAAAATCTCTCGAATCAGATGATGCGGAAATTTGCGCGTTTCGGGCATTACTCTCCTTGACCGTCATTCTTCTTGAGACCCACTAGATTTTGTCATCCCGAGCGAAGCGAGGGATCTGCAGTTCGCCGCAAAATGCAGATCCCTCGCTTCGCTCGGGATGACAATTCGTGAAAGGTCGCGACGTGCACCGTTCCGGACCTGACTTCCACCATGGGTCTGCAACTTATTACCTCGAGCATTCCACTCCGCCGACAAAAGTTCGCAGCACTTCGCCTTCCGAGTTCAGCACCACGAAGTCCGCGTCCGCTCCCACCGCGAGAACACCCTTATTCGCGATTCGCGCCACCCGCGCCGGATTCTGGCTCGCGGCCGTCACGGACTGGGCCAGATCCCATTCCGCGAAACGCGCCAGATTGCGTACGGCGCGATCCATGGTCAAAACGCTTCCAGCCAGCTTGCCGTCCACCATGCACTTGCCGTCGCGCACGTCCACTTCGAACGATCCAAGCCGGTAGCGCCCCTCCGGCATACCAGTCGCGGAAATAGCATCGGTGATCAGCACAGTTTGCGTCGCGCCCTTGGCATCCGCAAAGAGCTTCACAATCGCGGGATCGAGATGAACGCCGTCTGCGATGATATCCGCGCTCACGCGACGATCCGTGAGCACCGCACCCAAAATACCAGGACTGCGATGGTCCAGCGGACGCATGGCGTTGAAGGTATGCGTAGCGTGCCGCGCTCCCGCCACGATTCCGCGTTCGGTCGCCGCAAAATCGGCGTCGGAATGTCCCAGGCTCACGCAAACGCCGCGCCGCGCGGCTTCGGCAATGACCTCGGGCGCGTCCTCTAATTCGGGAGCAATCGTCATCATGCGAATACGTCCGCGCGCCGCTTGCCAGAACTTCTCAAACAAGGCCATCGTCGGAGCCAGCACATTTTCCGGTGGATGCACTCCGCGACGCGCAGGGCTGATGAATGGCCCTTCAAGATGGATACCGAGCGGGAGAGCTCGACTCTTGCCATCACCATTATTTCGTTCGCGCTTTTCGATGGCATGCGCCAGCCGTTCAAGTGCGCGCAAAGTCGTATCCATCGGAGCGGTGACGGTGGTTGGAAAATAACTCGTGACCCCATGCCGCGCGAGCAGTTGTTCGATCGCTGGCAGCGCCTCGGCGGCATCGTCCATGACGTCATATCCAGCGCTGCCGTGAATGTGAAGATCAACATAACCTGGCGCCATCACGTTGCCAGCGAAGTCGGACACAGAAACTCCGGCGGGAATCTGCCGGCCACTCCGAGTGGAAATGTCGACGACGCGTCCCTGCTCGACGAGCACGAGAGGATGCTCGACGGCGTCAGTCGGAGTCAACAGCCTTCCAGCAGTAAAGGCCAACATAGAAAAGTTTTAATGGCGGAAAGAAGATACGACTGTGACCAGGATTGTAGCAGCCTCTGCGCGCCCGCCGGCAGCGCGACGAGACGGCTCGTCAACGCAACATCTCGTCGCGGTACAGCGTAATAGTGTCAGAAACTCGACAGTCCCTGAAGTCCGTGCCGGCGATAACAGCACAGAAATTAGCGTCTGTTCGAGAAAGCACATGCGGCTTGCGCGACCAAATCGCCAGACCGCAGAATGCTATACTGTCTGAGTTCGAGTCGCCACGTCGTGCCTGTGGTGGCCGTCATTCATCGTCAGTCGGGGAGTGGCTCAGCCTGGTAGAGCACCTGGTTCGGGACCAGGGGGTCGGAGGTTCAAATCCTCTCTCCCCGACCAAATTATTTAAAATCAATTAATTACAGGCATGAGAGATTCACTTTACGCGCCTTTCTCGCTGGCTCCAGCTTCCATGCTACGAGTCATGTACTGCCTACAATCAATGGTTTAGGGACAGCACTGAGCGCCTGGGTGAAAACCAGGTGGTCAGGCGGGGATCCGGTTGAACGGCGCGGCTCCGGTCTGAAGCTGAACGCTCTGATACGGCGTTCCCAGGAGCCTTTACGCCCGTGCTCGCCAAACACTCGAAATCGGCAACTTGCAACGCGCCACGAGTACCTGCATAAATCCTCTTCGCTCCCCGTCTAAGTGCCTCATGGACAGTGCGCGGCCGATGCCGCGGTCGGCTCCGGTAATCAAGACCGTCTTATTCGCGAAGTTCATTTCACATGGGGTTTCCGCGGACAGACACACCCAACTGGCCCAGAACAATTTGTGAGACCGGCTCCAGCGAAATGAAATAGATATAATTCCCTGAACTCAGATTCGGCCACCTGTCCTTTTTATGAAGCGCTCAGTCGACGCAGATAAAAACCGTGCGGCAAGGGTAATTGGGCGGCGTGAATTCATGCTGGCGGCCGTCGCGACGAGTGGCTTGGCTTCGAGTTACTGGAGAGGCCACCTGAGTTCTCTGCGCGCTGGTAGCGCACTCAACCCCCGTTTTGACACAGTCAGCTCGAATGAAACCGTAAAAGGGGTGGTGACTCCGAACGTTGACTTTTTTATCCGCAACCACTTCAGGACTCCGTCGATCAGTGAAGAAAAATGGAATCTGGAGATCAGCGGCACGGTGGCCAAGCCGCTCAAGCTCTCCTATTCCGACCTCTTGCTGACGTCGTCGGTTCGCCGGCCGCTGACGTTAGAGTGTGCCGGAAACTTTTCGGGCGGGGCTGGCGTGAGCACTGCCGTTTGGTCGGGTGTGCCTCTGGAAGCGTTGCTCAAGCAGGCTGGTGTCCAGGCTGGGGCGACTACGGTTGTTTTCCACGGCGCTGACTCGGGTGAGGGTGAAGGCGTGCCGCCGAATACCCATTTTGCTCGCGCTATCCCGCTGGAGAAGGCGATAGACCCATCGACGCTATTGGCCTACGAGATGAATGGCGCGCCTCTTCCCCCGGCGCACGGCTTTCCGCTCCGAGCGCTGGTTTCGGGCTGGTATGGAATGGACTCCGTGAAGTGGCTGACTCACATCGAGGTTTCGCAGGAGGCCTTTAAAGGTTACTTTCAGCAAGAACGTTACGTCGCGGTGAAGTCCAATGGCGAACGCCAAACCATCACGCGCATGCGAGTGAATTCTAAGTTTCTCCGTCCTTTGAACGATGAGGAGATCCGAGTGAAGGCGTACCGGATAGAGGGTGTCGCCTGGGCGGGGGAGGGTAGAGTCTCCAAGGTTGAGTTGCGCTTTGACGGTGGCGGAGCCTGGCAAACGGCGGTCCTGGGCGAATCACCGCTTGCGATGGTGTGGACTCCCTGGAGCTACGCCTGGAGCATCCCGCGCCCGGGTCAAATTACGATTGAAGTTCGGGCGACGGACGGCGAGGGCAATAGTCAGCCTTTGGTGCGCGATCCGGATCGAAAAGATGACTACGAGCTGAACACGTCACACCGAATCAGCGTTAACGTTCTCTAGCAGCGTTCGGTCATAAGCAGCCCTGTCCTGTATGCTCTTTCAGCCGTTGTTTTTCCAAGGGGATTTTCATGGGTTATAAAAACCGCCTGCTTGGGTCGGCCGGGATTCCGGATAGAAGTGGAACATTCAAGGGAGTTATCGGTCTGCGGGCTGCTCTTATCCTGATTACTGTTTGCACCTTGCGACTGGCAAACTTCGCCGCGGCGCAATCCCGGAATCTCGCCGACCTTTCATCGGAAGGTAAGGCCGCGCTGCGGGATCAGCAATTCGATCGTGCCGAAAAAGTTTATGAGCAGGTGGTCAAGCTGGATCCGCGGTCAGCCGAAGCCCATTCGAATCTTGGCTTGGCTCTATATATGACAGGCAGCTACCCCCGGGCCATCACTGAGTTCCGGAAAGCGCTGGAACTCGACCCGCATCTTGATCGCGCACCAATTTTGTTGGCTTTGACTTACTTCGACAGCGGCGAATTCGAACGCGCTGTTCCCTTGCTCGAGAAGGCTTATCAGACGCGGAAGGACGATCCCGTGGTGGTCGCGCATCTTGGTCTAGCATATTTGCGGCAGAACAAAGACGACAAAGCTCTGGCCATGCTCAGCCACTGGGCTGAACTTGAACCAAACAGTCCCGACGCCTTGTACTTCAAGGGAAAGGCCTCTGTGTACGTAGCCTCGGATGCTTTCGATCAGCTGTCGAAGGCTGCGCCCGACTCCTATCGGATGTTTCAGTTGAGGGCCGAAATGCTCAGGCAGCAGGGCCTGACGCCGGCGGCGATCGGCGAATACAAGAAAGCAATTGCTCAGAAGCCCGACGCGGCCGGACTTCACTACGCTCTGGGCACCGTCTATCGCGAGGCAGGCAGACTTGACGAGGCGCTGGCCGAATTTAGTGCGGAACTGAAGATTTCGCCAAACGACGCGATGACGGACTATCTCATCGGAGACGTGTACCTTCAACAGAACAAACTGGACGAGGCGCAACAATATTTGGCGCAGGCATTGCAACTCCAACCTGGACTTGCCGAGGCCCAACTCGACCTGGCCAAGACTTATCGCGGCCAGGCAAAGACGGACGAGGCGGTGAAATTGCTTCAGTCGGTGGTGGCCTCGGACCCCAGTCGACAGGACGCTCATTACCTGCTTTTCGGCTTGTACAAAGAAAAAGGGCAGATGGACGAAGCTCGCAAGGAATTGCGAATCTTCGAGGAGTTAAAGCGAAAGACTGCCGACCGGGAGCAGAAAATGTTGCGACTTGATTCCGTCGATTAGACACGCAGATGGCTATGCAGGGAAATCTTGGCTTGACAAAATGAGGCTGTGATCGCTATTGTTCTAAGCGCTTATTGAAAATGCTTAATTTTGTTTTCTAAGGCCGATTCCGCGTCTCTGAGAGGTTTTGTAGAAATGTCCGAGCAAGTTCTTGCTGCCGCTTTAGTTCAACCCGGAAAATACGAACTACGGGAGTACGCGCTCCCGGAGCCAGCTCCCGGTTGTGTGCTCGTGAAGATGGAACTGTCGGGTATCTGCGGCACCGACAAACATACCTACCAGGGATTTACCACGCAATACGCGGGAGCGGGCGAAGGAAAGCAGATCCGTTTCCCGATTATTCAGGGTCATGAAAACGTAGGAACGGTTGCGGCGATTGGAGGAGACGGCCATTACACGGACTTCGAGGGCATCCCTCTCGAGGTTGGCGATCGGGTCGTGGTCGGTGCGAATGTCTCCTGCGGCGAGTGCTACTACTGCCGGCACGACTTCCCCTACTACTTCTGCCAGAACATGACGGATTACGGCAACAATCTAAGCGCCGCCGATCCGCCGCATCTTTTTGGCGGTTGGTCGCAATACATGTACATCATCCCGGGAAGTTTTCTGGTGCGAGTTCCCGATGATCTGCCCTCCGAAGTCGCGGTTCTTACTGAGATCATGGCGGTGACTGTGGGCCTGGATCGAGCCAAGCAGATGTCGGCTTTCCCGAGTGAAGCTTTCCTCTTTGATGACACGGTCGTGGTGCTTGGCGTTGGACCTCTGGGCATGTGCTTTCTAATGAAAGCGCGCATGCTTGGAGCTGGAAACATTATTGCCGTCGACCTCTCGGATTACCGTCTGCAATTTGCCAAGCGCCTTGGGGCAGATTACGTGCTCAATGCGTCGAACACGACTCTCGCCGAGAGGTTGGATTTTGTTCGCGGCCTTACTCATGGACGCGGAGCTGATCTCGTCATTGAGACGGCGGGTGTGCCGCAAGCAGTGCCCGAGGGACTCGACATGATGAGGCTCGGAGGGTTGCTGATCGAGGCGGGCAATTTTTCCGATCTGGGCGAAGTGCCGATCAGCCCGCATCGGCACATCTGTGCCAAGAGCGCACGGATTCTTGGAGTTGGCGGAGAAGAGCCCGCTGCCTATGGGCCGAGCATGCGGCAGATGGCTCGTTATATGCAAAATTATCCTCTGCGGGAATTTGTTACTCACCGTTTTCCGCTTCGCGATGTAGAGGCCGCCGTGCACAAGTCGGTTGCTCCGGATTCCATGAAGGTTGCGATCGTCCCGTGGTCCTGATTTCGAATTCTGAATCGCTTGACGTGGTTTATAAAAGCTATCGCTAAGGAGAGTGTTCCATGGGAAAACTGGCAATCACTGGCGGGGAGCCGTCTCGAAAAAAGCGCTTTGATGCTTGGCCCATTTACACGGAAAAAGAGAGGCAGGCGCTCGAAGATGTACTGACCAATCACAATTGGGGCGGCCAGCCATTTCCGGGCAAGCATGGCGACGCTTTCGGCAAAGCCTTCGCCAAGTTCCACACCGCGAAATACGGACAGGTAGTGAACACCGGTACTGTGGCCATTCAGGCTGCGCTTAAAGCCATCGATATTCGTCCCGGCGATGAAGTCATCGTTCCTGCCTATACCTGGGAGGGAACTGTTGGGCCAGTGTTGCTGGTGAATGCAGTTCCGGTTTTTGTCGATGTCGATCCGGAGACGTATTGCCTCGACGCCAAATTGGTCGAGCAGGCGATCACTCCGAAGACAAAGGCGTTCCTTCCTGTTCACCTCGGTATGAGGTTTGCGGATCTCGATGTCCTTGTCCCGCTCGCGGCGAAGCACGGTATCAAGATCATCGAAGACTGCGCGCACGCCCACGGCGGAATGTGGCGCGGAAAGGGTGCGGGATCCATTGGCGACCTCGGCGCTTTCAGTTTTCAATCAAGCAAGCTGATCACCTCAGGTGAGGGTGGAGCAGTCATCACCAATAATCTCGAATACTTCGAGCGCGTCCAGTCGTACATCAATACTGGACGGCGAAGCGTTAGCGATCAATTTCACCACCGAATCATTGGCTTCAACTACAGGTTGGGTGAATTTCAGGCGGCGGTGCTGGGCCCGCAGTTGGAGCGGCTTCCCGAGCAAGCCAAGGTCCGGCAGTCGAACATGGAGTATTTTGAATCGCGGCTCCACGGCACACGCGGCCTTGGATTGCTCAAACCCGAGCCCCGCATCACTCGTCTGGCTCCCTATGGATATGTGCTGAAGTACTTCGCGGAACAAGTAAAGGACATTCCGCGCGCAGCTTTCGTCGCGGCACTTCAGTTGGAAGGAATTCCATGCGATGGACTTTTCTACGAGCCCGTCTACCGCAGTTCGTTGTTCCCGCTTGATCCGACAGACTATCCCGCTTTGAGCTGGGGCAGACCGAAGCCGCTCGATCTGCGGAACATGTACAAGTGCCCGGCTTCAGAGCGAGCAGCGTATCACGAGGCGGTCTGGTTCCCGCATCATCTTTTTCTCGGCGGCAAGGAAAACGTCGATAGCATCGTCAATGCCATCAGTAAAGTTCTCGAGAATATCGAAGAACTTCGAGGCCTCGAGCATCGGGCGATCAGGGATCAGGGTCTCAGCCGGGCCGATCGGGAAAGCTAATTCGGCGATGCTGGTCTTGGGCGAGCAGGATTGAACTGAGAGGAAACGGATCGATGGCATCGGGGAAGAGAATCGGGTATGCGGTAGTGGGTCTGGGCAGCATTTCTCAAGTCGCAGTGCTGCCCGCGTTCGCGCATAGCAAAAAAGCCAAGCTGGTCGCGGTAGTGAGTGGTGACAAGCAAAAAGCGAAGAAGTTCGCCCAGGACTTCAATGCAAGCCAGGCTTTCACCTATGACGAGTTTTCCCAATGCCTCGAGAATCCGCAGGTTGATGCCGTGTACATCGCGACTCCGCCCGGGGAACACGAAAAGTACGCGGTAGCCGCAGCGAAAGCCGGCAAGCACGTAATCAGCGAAAAGCCGCTGGCCGCAACGGTCCAGCAGGCTCGTAACATGGTGAATGCGTGCCGCCGCAACAAAGTGTTGTTCATGACCGCCTATCGAAAGTATTTTGAGCCCAGCAGCCTGATGCTCAAGAAGTTGATCACGACAGGCGAGTTGGGGCGGATCGACATCATCCACACTTTTTTCGCTGAGCTTCGTCCATTTGGCGACAACTCACCAGGGTGGCTGTTCTCGCGCAAGTTGTGCGGCGGCGGTCCGCTGACGGACCTCGGTGTCTACTGCATCAATACATCCCGCTGGCTGGTTGACGAAGACCCGATCGCAGCTACCGGCATAAGCTGGGTTCGCGATCGACGAAGGTATAAAGAGGTAGAAGAGGGCGTCGCGTTCCGCCTCGATTTCAAAGGCGGCCTGATTCTGCAGGGCACCGCGGCCTATAGCGCCGCCTTCTCGTCTTTTGTTCACGTCCACGGAGAAACGGGCTGGGCGGAATTAGCTCCGGCATTTGCTTTCGAAGAAGAACGGCGGATCAGCGGAAAGGTGGGCGGAAAGTGGTTCGCCAAGACTTTCAAACCGACTGACGAATTCGTACTGGAATTAGACGCTTTTGCCGCCTGTATCCAGGAAGGCCGAGAGCCCGAACCGAGCGGGGAACAGGGACTGCGCGACATCATTATTATTGATGCCATTTATCGGGCGGCGAAACAGCGTCGCTCCGTAACAATTAAATACTAATCGAGGACCATCATGGCAAAGTTGGGAGTAGGAGTTGTTGGCGTAGGCACGATGGGCAAGCAGCACGCTTACAATCTCCGGCACTTGATCCCGGCAGCGCAATTGATCGCGGTTGCGGACACCGACGCGCAACGCGCGAGGCTGGTCGCAGCCGAGCTTGAAATCGACCATTACTACAACAGCGTAGAAGCCATGGCCGAACGCAAGGATATACAGGCGATCGTGGTGGTGACGCCCGCGAAGTTCCACGGCGCTGCAATGAAGGTGTGCGCTAACGCAGGAAAGGATATCTTCTGCGAGAAGCCGTTTACCCTCACAGTTGAAGAGGCCGATGAAGTGCTCGACCTCACGCAAAAGGCGGGAGTGCGAGTTCAAGTAGGGCACGTTCGACGATACGATCCTCCGAATGTGCGAGCGAAGCGGCGGATCGAAGCCGGTGAAATCGGCGACCCGGTTATCTTCAAATCCCTGGCACGCGATCCAGCACCTCCGCCGGTAAGCTACATGGCGAGCGGCGTGAACGGCATGTTTTTTCAGGATTCGACCGTCCACGAGTTTGACTTGGGGCGCTGGCTCATGAACGACGAGATCTCCGAGATCCATGCCTATGGTGCCGTTCTTGTCTTTCCGGAGATTGCGCAGTTCAACGATATTGATACCGCTCTGCTCAACATGAAGTTCTCGCGCGGTACGCTTGGGGCGGTTGAGAACTACATGCAGTCCGGTTACGGGTACGATATTCGTACCGAGATCGTGGGCTCGAAAGGCACCATAATTACAGGCTATCTGCAGCAGACCGCTGAAGTGGTGCTGACGGCTGCCGGCGCGAGGACCGATGTGGTCGATCACTTTCTGGTTCGCTTCGCCGACGGATATCTGCACCAGATGCGGGATTTCGTGCAGACCATCCTTGCTGATCGCGCTCCGAAAGTGGACGCCTTCGATGGCCGCCAGGCAGTCGCGGTGGCGGCAGCGGCGGAACGCTCCTATCGCGAGGGGCGCGCCGTGACGGTGCAAAATCGCACGCGGACGTCGCGAGCCGCGTGACGGCTTACTTGAAAATGGGCAGGGCTAGTTGTTGGCCTTGGTTGGCTGCGAGAGCACGAACTGCTGAATCGCGCTGCGGTTGCGCTTGATTTCTTCCTGGTGCAGACGAGATAGCTCCTGATAGCGGGCAAGCTCCTGAGTGGCCAAGTCCAGCTTATTCATCTGGCGATAGATCTGCCCCAGCCGATAGTGGGGAATATCTGATTTAGGATCCTGGCGGATGGCCTCGAGATATTCGTCAACCGCTTTTTGATCCTGTTTTTGCGCCGCGTATAGCCCCCCTAATTCAATTCGGGCCGCGGCAAAGTCGGGACGTAATTTCACTGACTTCTCCAGAAACGTCTGCGGACGATCCAAAGCGCTCTTCGGGCCTTTGGCAAATTCTGAACGAAATAAAGCCGCACCATAGCAGAAGGCCAGATCGGCACTTTGCGGATGGGCCGCCGCCAAGCGGCTCAGGCGCGGCAGAATTTTGTCCCAGTCTGCCGGCGAAAGAGAACTAAGGACGGTGTTCCAGGACTTTAAAACAGCCGGTGAATCCGGATTGATTTCGAGCGCTTTCGTAAAGGAATCGGCTGCGGCTGGATACTCCCGCACCGCATAGTGGCTGAAGGCCAGTCCCAGATACTCGCGCGAGGAGTTGGGGAATTTCTGCGTGCCCACGCGGTAGACCTCGAGGGCGGGCCCAAACGTGAAGTGGGAAAGATACTCCATACCAAGATCGAAGTAGTAATTCTCATTCGTCGGCTCAAGTTCGACGGCCCGTTGATAGTCTTGGACCGCTTCCACGTATTGGCCGGATTCCTCCTCCAACTCCGCCAGCATGTTGTAGAGAGCGCCAGAGGACCTTTTTTCAATCGTCTGCCGTGTCAATTTGATTGCGGCGGCAGATTTTCCGACGTTCTTGTATGCCAGCGCGAGATTCAGAGTTGCCATCTCGTTTGAGTCGTCCTGTCGCAGGGTCTGCTCGAGTCGTGGAATCGCATCCTGGTAGGCATCGTGCGATAGAAAAAGTAGACCGAGCGCCAGGTTCTGGGCTGCGGACAAATTTTGGGGCGGAGCGGGCAGAGCATCGCGAGACGCCGCATTTGCAGAGGGGACCGCTTCCGGGTTGGCAGTTCCCAATAAAAGACTGGCTTGCACCAGCGCGAGATAAATGTCATACGAACCCGGGCTCATCGCATAGGCTTGACGGTAATACTGGGCTGCGGCGGCAGCGTCATGCAGCGACTCGGCAACAGCCCCGGCCAGAGAATAGTACTTCACGGCTGAATCGGTTTCCTGGGGCGCGGAGATCTGATTCAACACCTTCTTCGCCGCCGCCGGTCGTTTGGCATCAAACAGCGCGTGTGCCCATTCGTATCCCGTCTGAAAGTCTCCGGGGCGAACGTCCCAAGCTTTTTGGAGATAATTTACCGCTTCGTCATACTGGCGAAGAGCGGCGAGCGATGTTCCAAGGCCCAGCAGGGCGGTAAAATTCCGCGCTTCGCGCACGTGAGCTTCGTGGAAGTAGGCTGCGGCTTCCTTATAACGGCCGAGCTTCGAAAGCAGCACACCAAGGTTGTTGTATCCCATCGCAGCCTTCGGCGAGAGACGGATCACGGTTTGAAAACTCGCCTCTGCCTCAGCGTCGCGGCCAAGTTCGCTGGCCGCGAGTCCCTTAAGGTTGGACAGAGATGGATCACGGGCGCCCGCCGCAATGGCGGTATCGATCAATGCCAGAGCGTCCGCAGTCTTGCCACTCTGAAGAAGTCCGATTGCCTGGTTATAGGTTGCTTGAGCATTAGCTGCTTGAGGCTTCGCTTGAGCACTGGACGTCTGAGGAGAAGCAACACCCGCGCCGTCGACGACGCAGACCGTCGCGGCAACCAGCGTGGCGACGGCGACAACCCGGCCGATAGCAGGATAAGACAAGATCAATACGCTTCCTGTGAAATGATCCCTTTGCCTTCCTGGATGACCACCAGCCGATTGGCGGGCAGGTGCTCAAAGGTTTCTTCCGGCCCGCCCAGCCAGCGGACTTGTACCCTCGCGTCTTTCGCCGTTCCAAGACCGAAATGGAGGCGCAGATCGTTCTGCGAACAAAAACTGCCGCCGCTTCGAACCTCCTGCACCTGCCGCCGGCCATTCGCGTCGACGGATACACGCGAACCAATAGCGGCGCGATTGGTCTTGGCTCCGATCAGCTTCACCAACAGCCAGGCGTTTGTTGGCGGCGCTTGATTGCGCAGCAGGGACGGATAGTCATTCAGATTGTTGACGACGATGTCGATTCGTCCTGTGTTGAAGATATCGCCAAAGGCGGCGCCTCGACTGCATCGTGAATCGGCAAAGGCCGGTCCTGCCTGAGCGGAAATATTCACAAAGCGGCCGCCGTCGACGTTGCGCATCAAAATCAGTTTGCTCTCCGTCTTCGGAAGCTGATGATGCGTCCCCGCTCCCGGCGAGTAGATGGAACCGCTGACGATCAGGAGGTCGGGACGGCCGTCATCATCGAAATCGATAAAGCCCGTGCCCCATTTCACCGAAGTGGTTTCGCCCGCGAGTCCGGCGGGAACGGTTACATCCGCGAAGAAGCCCTTGCCTTCGTTGTGATAGAGGCTCGGCATCTCGTCGGAGAAATTCGTCTTGACGATATCAAGCAGCCCGTCGCCATCGTAATCGACGGAGTCCACGCCCATTCCACCCTGAGTTCGTCCGTTCGCATCGTAAGCCACTCCGGCGAGCATGCCGCTTTCGCGGAAAGTGCCATCCCGGTTATTCATGAAGAGCAGGCTGGGCGTCGAATCGTCGGCGACATAGATATCCGGCCAGCCATCATTGTCATAGTCACCGACACAGGGAGTGAAACCAAAGGTGGGGTCAGCTTTGCGGATTCCCGCCGCTTCCGAGACATCCGTAAAAGTACCGTTGCCGTTATTGCGATAGAGAAGATTCTTCGTGCCCTTGAGTCCGGCGACGCCGTAGAGCACAGGAGACTGCTGTCCCATCAGAGCGGGGTTGCTGTCATAAAGCAGCAAGCCGTATTGGTGGTCGACATAGTTGCTTACAAACAGATCCAGATGGCCGTCGCGGTTGTAGTCGACAAAAGCGGCACCCGTGTTCCAATGCTCCTCGGACTGCAACAGGCCCGATTCGCGGGTCACATCCGTAAAAGTGCCGTCGCCGTTATTGTGATATAGAACATTGGTGCCAAAGTAAGTGACGAACAGGTCGAGGTGTCCGTCGTTGTCATAGTCGCCGACACAGACGCCCTGACCCCAGCCGTGCCGCACCAATCCCGCCTTCTCGGTTACGTCGGTAAACATCCCGTCGCGATTGTTGCGATAAAGGTGGTTGGTAGGCTCTTCGCCTTTGGGAAAGTCCTTAAGTCCCCAGCCGTTGACCACGAAAATATCTAGCCAACCGTCGTTATCGTAGTCGAACAGCGCGATACCGCCGCCGGTCGTCGAAAGCAGAAAGTCCTTACTCTCGTGACCTGCAAGAACCGTCTTCGCACGGAGGCCGGCTTCTTTGGCCACGTCAGCGTAACGCGGAAAATAGGCAGTCGGGATGCCGGCGGCGAAACTTCTGGGAAGAAACGGATATAGAAGAGAGCCTGCTCCAGCCGCCGCCAGATTTTTGACCCACTGTCTCCGGTTCATCGTAGCGATTCTAAAGCCGCGGTGGAGATGGGGGAAGGAAAACAAGACAGATGCAACCTACGCTCTGATCCCGTTGCGCGCTTCGGGCGCGTTTCTGTTCGGCCGGAGCTGGAAGCCGCAGGATTCTCGCACATGCAGTTCGGGCGCGAGTTTCCGCGTTTCGCCTCGAGCTGGTTCGCCTTTGATCCGTTCCAACAACATTTCCGTCGCCTCAAATCCAATCTGATATTTCGGGAGCTCCACCGTCGTCAGTCGCGGACGGAAAACGGCGAGCCAGGGGTAGTCGTCGAAACTTACGAGTCCGAAATCTTCGGGGCACCGCATTCCCATCTCGTCCGCGGCTTTCAAAAGACCGACCGTCATGAGGTAGTTCGCGACGTAGATACCATCTGGACTTCGGGACAGAAGAGCATGGCCACCGCGATAGCCCGACTCGATGCGGTAGTCGCCATGAATCACCAGTTCAGGTTCGTGGGTGAGCTTATTGGCCGCGAGAGCGTCTCGAAATCCCCTCCAACGTTCTCGGCCGTTACTGATCGTCATCGGGCCACCCAACAGGCCGATGCGCCGATGGCCCGCTCTTGCCAACTGGCTTACGGCCTCGTAAGCGCCCTTGTAATCATCGGTCAACACAGCGTCCTTGGTGAGATCGGGATAAGTTCGCATGAGCAGCACGAACGGAACTTTCGCGTCGTCGATCAACTGGCGCAGAGGCGGACGGAAAGGCTGCGGAGCCTTGGTCAGCAGGATGCCGTCGACACGCTTGGCAAGCAGCACTTCCAGGCACTCTTCCTCCCGCTCCAAACGATCATCGCTATCGCACAGCAAAATGTTATATCCATGCTTTTGAGCCGCATCTTCCGCACCGCGAACCACCAGCGGGAAAAAGGGATTGGAGATATCGGGAACGACGATTCCGATGGTGTGAGTGCGCCGCTTCGCCAAACTGCGCGCCAGCAGGTTTGGACGATAGCTCAGCTTTAGAATCGCCGCATCCACACGCTGCTTCAACGCCTTGCCGACGTGGCTCTTGCCGTTTACGACCGCGGAGACTGTGAAAACGGATACGCGAGCTTCTTTGGCGACGTCGTAGATGCTGGGCGCCTTGTTCGTTTTCCGCTTACGAGTCTTTTTTCCCGGCACCATATTCTTCTTCTACTTTACAGGCAAACGCGAGGCAAGAGGAGGCAACCTTCATGCGCGACCCGATCCTCATATCCCGAGCGGGCGAAGATACTCTCTACCCGCAATGGCATTGGCTAGCGGAGCGTCCGCCCCAACCCCGCCCGGCAGCACGTCCGCCTCGACCACCACCCAGCCATCAAAGCGCCCCGCTTGTAAGAGTGACACAACCCTGGGGAAGTTGATGCCTCCTTTTCCGAGCGGCGCAAAGATTCCGTGCCGGACCGCCGCGTGAAAATTCATTCGAGCGCTGCGCGCTTCCGCTGCCTTGGTTTCGTACACATCCTTCAGGTGCACGCACCATACTCTTGACACCTGCTTCTCGAGAAACGCCACGGTATCTCCGCCGCAGTATACGTAGTGCCCGGTGTCGAGACATAGGCCCAACTGATCGGCAGGAAACAGGGAGAAGAGACGATCGACTTCCTCGGGCGTTTCCACATGGCTTCCGGCATGGTGGTGAAACGCCACCCTGAGACCGACTGTCTTGCAGAGCGCGATCACGGCGCTAATAGCAGCTCTTGCCGCCCGCCACTGCGAGTCGCTCCAGGACAATTGATTTGCTTCGTTGCGCCGGCCCGCTGTGGCATTTCTGTCGGGAGTAACTTTATCGGAGAGAATCAGCAGGCGAGCGCCGGCATCGCTGATCAGGCGGGCGGAGCGGGCAACGAAGGCTAAGCCGTCGGCATGCGCGCTGGCATTACCCAGTTCGATGTCGACAAAGGCTGAGCACAGTGTGAGAGACCGTTTTCCAAGTTCACTGCGCAGCGCCGCTGGCTCGGCAGGGAGGAATCCATACGGACCGAGCTCGGTGCCTGAGTATCCGGCAGCCTTGATCTCATCCAGAACCCGTCCGTAGGGATAATCGGCGGGCAGCTCGACGTGCTCCATGATTCCCCAGCTGATGGGTGCGTTAGCTACACGAATCGCCATTGCCTTGACCCTTTCATTGATGAGGAAAGGCGCCTGCCTGCGTCGAATCCGGGCGTCGCACAATCCGGTAGCTGCTCTCTGTGCAGAACAGGGCGGCGAACGCCGCCCTGTTTACTGCGCTTTTGTCGTGGAACTTAGAACTCTAGCTTGAGACCAAACTGAATCTCCCGTTGCGCGTCAGGCAACGTCTGGGTGATTGCGGCGCCTCCACCCGAACGCCCGCTGCAATCGGTGGGTGATGTTGGCGTACAACTGAAGTTGACGATTCCAGCTCCGCTGCTGCCGCCCCCCGATCCCACATTCGGAAGATTAAAGTTGGGGTGGTTGAAGATGTTAAACAGCTCGGCCCGGAAAACCAGCCCAAATCTCTCGTTCAGGTGGAACGTCTTATAGGCTGAGAAGTCGAAGTTCACCATGTCCGGGCCACGCAGTATGGCACGCCCTGCGTTCCCGAAGTTGCGCGCACTGCACTGCCCTCCGCAGAGACCCGGAGTGGAAGCAAGCGCTGGTGCGACAAACGCAGCCTGATTAAACCAGCAATTCAGGGTCTGATGGCCTGGACAGCCGAGCGCTGCTTGCGTCGCGACGTCAAAAGAGAAATCAGTAGGGTTGTGAATGATGTCCGGGCGCGGTGGGAACGCTCCAGTATTAGTAAGATCGCCGCCCATCAATACATCGAAGGCCTCTCCGCTGCGCGCTCTAGTTACGCCTGCAACCTGCCATCCCCCAAGAACGGCTTGCGCCACGTTATTGGCCTCGCCTCCAAATCGCTTCCCTTTGCCGTATGGCAATTCGTAGACGTAACTCACAGTCAGTTGGTGACGGAAATCCGGCGTCGTTGGCCCCTTCTCCGCGGCAACATTATGAGCGTTCTGCACGTCACACTGGTTCACGTTGCCGTCCGCCGTTCCCACGGATTTCGCGAAAGTGTAGGCAGCCAAGACGTTGAAGCCGCCCGCGAAACGATGCTCGAGCGAGGTTTGTAGCCCGTTGTAGAACATGCTCAGCCGTGCCACGTCCAGAGGCAAAACCGTATTCAAGCACGGCCGGCTGGCGAAATAGGGCCGTCCCTGGTTAAAAGCAGTATAGCCACCGGGGCACAGTGTTCCTGAGCCGCCGAAGTTCGAGTCCAGCGGGAGTAGCGGCTGATTCAAGTTCGAGGATTCGTGGTCGAACAAGTTGTTGCTCTTACTGCCCACATAGCCGGCCCTGGCCACCCAGTTTTGACCAAATTGCTGCTCTAGCGTCAAATTCCACTCATAAATCCGCGGAATTCTTCGCACAGGGTCGAACGACGATGCCCCGATCACCCCCGTGCTGCGCACTGTCCCGTAGGGATTTGCGGGATCGGGCTGAGTGAAGGTTGCCGGGAACGCTCCCAGCAATTGATTGGTCGAGGGATTGGAACTGGGCCAGTTGAACGACAGCACCGCCAAAGAGGGAGGATTCAAGCCTAGGTCGTCGAAGATATTTCCTTCGGCGGCATAGAAGATCCCAAACGCACCACGGGCGACTGTTTTGGTACCGACATTCCACGCAAAACCGACTCGCGGCGCCCAATCGTTCTTGTCGAACCTCACTCCACCGTGCGCCGACGTGTTGACCGTCAGGGTTTGCAGGTTAAAATTGCCCACCGTGGGACCGCCGGCCGGCGAGTTGAGCTCATACCGCAACCCCACATTCAGAGTCAGATTTGGGGTCACGCGGATATTGTCCTGCACAAACTCCGACAAATCCCAGTAACGCGTCGGATCGACGATTCCGGCGAGGTGATCTTGCAGCGTAGATTGCGGAATGCCTAGCAATACATCGGCCAGCCCATACGACGAGTAGTTGCCGCTGAATCCCAACAAACCCGATGGCGCTGTCTGTTGGAAGAAGTTCCGTTGCTGTCGCCGAAAATCGACGCCGAACTTCAAAGAATGCTTTCCGTGTGTCCAACTCAGCGTGTCACCCAATTGGTAAACGTTCTCGGCAATCGTTTCGGGCACCCACAGCGAATCCCCCAGTTGCTGGTAGCCGCTGATGTTGATCTTGGTCAGGCCCGAGGAATTGCCTCCATGGTTGGCGTTGGGAATTCCCACCGTATTTCCTGCATTGCTGCCGAAGTCCAGCGGTAGGGTTGCGTCTTTGAAACGGTTGAATCCTACCCGCGCGTCGTTAAGCAGACCGGGATTGAAGATGTGACTCCAGTCCGCTGCCACGCTCTGCACCTTGTTGTTGAGAGTGGAGGAAGTGCCCGACCCTGCCCCTCCGTCCAGGTTGGGGAAATTGGAGGGGTTCGTTGCGTCAGGAGTGGCAATCGCGTAGTGGGCAAAAAACCGATCTTTTTCCGTGATGTTGTAGTCGAACCGCGTCTCGAACGCAGTCTCGTCGAATTTGTATTTACCGTTGAAAATGAAATTATTCGTGAGTCCAGCCCCGGAAATATTGGGACCGGGAAACAGATTGACGATATTCTGGCCCACGCTGTTGATGCATCCGGCCCCCGCCCCACTGCACGGAATCTTGTTACCGGTATAGGTGGGACCACCAGGGAAAGGGTCATTGATTTGTATCGGCTGCGGGAGCGCTAGCAACTCGCTGAAGTCCCCCGAGTGCATCAGCGTTGTCGGAACGGTGCTGATGAATGGCAACTCCTCCCGAATATCGCTGCGCTGGATCGACCCGAAAATGAACATTTTGTTTTTGATGATCGCACCGCCCAGTTGGCCGCCGTACTGGTTCCTCTGGAAGCCCAGCTGGCTGGTTGCGAAAAAATTCCGCGCGTCGAGTCTGTCATTACGCAGGAATTCCCACGCCGCCCCGTGAAGCTGATTGGTTCCGGAACGAAGCACCAGGCTGACCATCGCGCCGCCGCGCCCGTATTCGGCGCTCATCGAGTTTTCTTCTACTCGAAACTCCTGGAGGGAATCGGGAGGCGGCTGAATTACCACTGTGCCGTTGCCGAATTCGTTGTTGTCCAGGCCGTCCAGAAGGTAGTTGTTGTCAAAGATACGCAGGCCGTTCACCGACAAGGCCGTCCCTGGCCGGTTATTGTCGGTTGATCCCGCCCCAGCGCTCGTTCCGGTGGCTCCCTCGTTCGCCCCGGGCCCGAGGAAAGCGAGCTTGAAGAAATTCCGGCCGTTCAACGGCAGTTCAACAATGCGTTTTTCCGTTTCAATCGTTCCCAGGGACGAGGTCTCGGTCTGAAGCAGGGGAGGAGCGTCCGTCACCTCCACCGTTTGCGACACGCTGCCGACCTTCAAAGCAAAGTCGACGCGCATCACCTGCCCAATGCCGAGATCGACGTTGCTCTGCAACCCACGCTGAAAACCTTCCCTCTGGAAGCTGATCGAGTACTCGCCGATTTTCAGAGCCGTGAAGCTGTATTCGCCAGATGCGTCGGTCGTCGTGGTGTTGGAAGTCGATGTCGCGAGGTGGGTCAAGACCACCGTGACGCCGGGCATTCTGGATCCCGACGCATCCGATACGGTCCCCACAATCCCGCCGGTCGTTAGCTGCGCCATCACCATTGGCGGCTGGCAAGCCATCAACACGGCGCAAACCACGAGGCTCACCACAAAACACGTGCGCTTTGTCATAAGTTTTCCCCCTCGGAAAACGCGATGCGCCTGTTGTCCCTAACCAAAAAAGAGTCGCGCCAATAAGCGCTTATCATATAGCTCCGTTGCTAGCGCAATGTCAAGAGCTTTTTGCAGTAAAAATCGCTTTAATACAAGGAATTAGAAAATTCGATAACGGTTAGCGGCTGCTCGCCGATCCGTTAAAGAGCCCGCACCCGCCTTCGGAATCAGCCGAGGTTCGATTCGATCTTCACCGTGCGGCTTTCCCGCGCCGACTGATAGATCGCCTCAATCGTGGCCAGGTCTCGAAGCCCCTCCATTCCGTCAGACTTCGGCTCCTGTCGGCGCCGGATGCAGTCGGCGAAATAGTCGATCTCCAGAACGAACTCATCGATCACTTTGAACCTCTCCTGAAACCATCGCCCCTTGATCTTGCCAAAGAGCCGGCGTTCCTCTTCAAATGCAAACGCGGGATTCAATGCGGCCCATCCTTTTTCGCCGTGAACCTGAACGAAGGAAGCCGCCCTTGTGCTGTAGCTCGAGGTGCCCTGGCAAACCAGGCCTTCAGGGTGCGCGAGACGGAAAGCAATGCTGTCTTCGACTTCGCTGAAGCGCTTGGGGTCGTCAGTCCAGGTATGCGCCGTCGCCTCGATCGGGGAGCTGCCCGCCAGCCAGCGCATGGTATTGACGCAGTAGATGCCGATGTCCATCAGCGAACCGCCTCCCGCCAGCCGTAGGTTCAACTGCCACGCCTGCGCTTTTGCCGGGTCAACGAATTCGGTATAAGCCGAAAACATGTGCCGGAGACGGCCAAGTTTGCCGCTGGTGATCAACTTCTTTAGTGCCACACTGCCCGGCTCGAAATACTTGCGATAAGCGGTCATCAGGTAGACCCGGTTCTTCTTGCACGCTTCCACCATACTGCGGCATTCTTCTACTGTGTTGCCGAGAGGCTTCTCGCAAAGCACGTGCTTTCCGGCGGCCGCGGCGCGGATCGTTTGTTCAGCATGCGCTCCGTTGACTGAAGCAATGAATACCGCATCGACGCCGGGATGGTGCAGGCATTGATCGTAGTTTTCATAGGCATAGCAGTCCTTAACGTTGACGCCGAATTTTGCGCCAAGCTGCGTGGCCCTCTTGTGATCGTGGCTCACTAGAGCCACCAGTCTGCACTTCTTGCTGTGGCGGAAAGCTGGCAGAACGGAAGTTTCCGCGATGCTGCCTAGACCTACGACTGCATATCCAACAGGTTTTGAACTCGCCAAGTGATTTTCCCTTTACTCGAATTTGAAATCCGACTCCGCTGCTCTCATGCGCCATCCGGATTCGGCAGCATGAAGTCACGCACCAGCCCATCGAGGTCATGACAAGCAGTGATGAACTGACGAAGAGTCCGTCGGGTCGGAGCGAAGGAATCGAATCCATCCAGCGACAGGCCGCCCTCCGAGTAGGCGCTTCGGAAATCCGGAAACTTCCGCAAGAGTTCTCCCACGATCCTTGGATCAACCGGTTTGTCGATGCGCGGACGAACCTCAACATCGCCGGCGTTCAAGCGAACCTGCCACGCGTAGGGCGGAGAGATGACGACATCGCCACCAATGAATTCGCTCCAGTGCATGTGGTTACGAAACGCTGCCGACAGCAAGCGAATGCGATAACCCCGCGAGCGAAAAATCTGATAGGTCCTCTTGAATACCGCGACGCCGGCCCACTCCAGGTATCCGGGGTCGATCGTAATATTTTCCTTTTCGGCGACGACCTTCAGCCAGTCGTCGAGCCGTCCGACCATGAGGGTACATACCGGTCCCATGGCCGCGATTTCCTTGCCCTCTTTCTCGCGTCGCGTCAGACCGCGCTCCACCGCTTCAGCAACCGCGACGCACTGCGGCAGCGTGAAGCAAACCGTCGCGTTAATGCTGATCCCGCGGTAAGTCGCTTCCTCAATGGCGGGAATCCCAGCGCGAGTTACCGGAATCTTCACGATCATATTGGGCGCGAGCCGGTCGAATTCCTGCGCCTGCCGCACGATGGACTCGGTGTCACGATAGAACCGCGGGTCAGTTTGTATCGAGAGCCTTCCGTTCCGCCCCTGATGCGCATCGAAGACCGGCTTCAGTAAGCTGGCAGCTTTGATGGAAACCTCACGGACCAGTTGCCAGCCGATATCTTCTTCGGTGGCGCTCGCTCGTTCTTCAATCAGTGCGCGAATACGGTCTTTCCACGCTCCCATCTCCTTCTTAAGCACCCCGAGCACGATCACCGGATTGCATGTAGCGCCCACCGCTCCGTGTTCCATCGAGTAGGTGAGTTCCTGAATCGACGCCGAATCATTCCACAGGCAGGTCGATGTAGTCTGAGTCATTTCATGCAACGGACTTTTGTAAGCCACAGGAGAAGTTGTTTGTGTCATGGATTCCTCCGGCCGCCGCTGGCGGTGAGCTCGTCTGCGTGGCCCACGCTGCATGTTTTGGATTGAAGATAGGATTTCTCAGCCGCTACGGCGATTTCGAGGGCCCGCAAGCCGTCTTCGCCTGAAACACGGGGAGCGCGGTCCTGCAGCATGCTCTGAACAAAATCCCGGACCTCGGCAACGTAGGCGTCGTCGAACCTTGTAAGGAAATGGTCGGCAAGGGTTTGAGTGCCACCTTCGCTGGTCAGAAAAGTTACCGAGGTCTGTTGGAGATTTCCAACCAGGATCGATCCCTTCGATCCGGCAATCTCCGTCCGCACATCGTAACCGTAGACGGCCTGCACATAGGACTCAATGTTGCCAATCGCGCCGCGCTCGTACTTCAGGTTGACGACCCCTGCGACGATGTCGCCGAACTCCGCTACTTCAGGCCGAATAGCGACGGTCGCGTATGCCTGGACTTCTTTCACTTCATCGCGCATGAGCCAGCGGGCGAGATCAAAATCATGGATGCTGTTGTTGTAAAACAGCATGCCGTTCAGTTTCGACTGATAGGACGAGATCGGCGGAGCCTCCTTGTCGCGTCCAATTGATTTGAAGACGACGGGCTCGCCGATTTCGCCAGCCTCGATCCGCTTCATGGCCGCGGCATAGCCAGGATCGTAACGGCGCATGAAGCCAATCTGAAGACGGACACCAGCCTTGGCAACGGCCTCCAGGGCGTCATGCGCATCCGCGAGGCTTAGGGCCAGGGGCTTTTCACAGAGAATCTGTTTTCCCGCTGCCGCCGCGGTGCGTATTGCCTGAGCGTGGAATTTGTCGGGCGTGGCGATCACAACGCAGTCAATGTCTTTGCGCTCCAGCATGGCTTCGAAGGTGGCGAATCCATGTTCGATTTCAAGTTCAGTGGCGACCTGGCGGGCCTGATCCGCAGCGACGTCAGCAACCGCAATCAGCCGGGCCTCCGGTACAAGACGGCGGATGTTCTCCGCGTGTCGCTTGCCCATCGAACCTACTCCGAGCACGCCAATCCCTAACTTACGCATTTGATATGTTCTCCGAAAAATCTTAGCGCTTTGACGAAAATCACTGGATGCTTTTTCTACTACCGGTTTGCCAATACTGTTTTACGATTCCTGGATGAAATCTCAGCGCTGCGAAGGCCAGAAATATCTTTCCTTTTTCTTGCCTTCCAGGTACTTGCGCCGAGCTTGCTGGACGGACTCGACCTCCGACACCTCAGCTATCGGGACGTCCCACCAGGATTCGTAGCCGGGAACACCGTCGTTGTAGTCGGTTTCCACCACCACCACCGATGTCTGCGGCTGCTTCTTCAAGTCGGACAAAGCTTCTGATAGCTGCTCGTAGGTTCGCGCCCGTACGGCATGTGCTCCCAGACTGGCCGCGTTCGCAACGAAATCCACCGGGATAACGTCGCCGGAGTTTTTCTGATCGCGGTACTGGTACTTCGTCCCGAATCCGCCGCTTCCGCACGCGCGACTCAGGCCTCCAATACTGGAGAAGCCATGGTTGTCAAAGATGACGATGTTGAGCTTTACGCTCTCTTGCAATGAGGTTACGATCTCCTGCGCCATCATGAGGTAGGAGCCGTCTCCCACAAGAACGTAAACTTCGCGACTCGGGTCCGCCATCTTGACTCCAAGCCCGCCCGCGATTTCGTAGCCCATGCAGGAATAGCCATATTCCATGTGGTAATTCTTGGGGTCGCGGGTACGCCAGAGTTTATGCAAATCGCCGGGGAGACTGCCTGCTGCACAGACGATTACGTCGCGTGGGCCGAGCGTGGCGTTCAGCAGCCCGATTACCTCTCCCTGACTGAGCGGCGGACCATGGCGCCGCGCGTAGATTCTGTCGACTTCCGTCATCCACTCACCGCGTAGGCGCGATATCTCGGAGGCGTAGCCTTCCGGTACACGATATGACGATAGCGCGGTGGAGAGTTCCTCCAACGTTGTGCGTGCATCGCCCACCACAGGCAACGCCGCTTGCTTGCCGGCGTCGAACTCGGTGACGTTGATATTGATCAGGCGCACGTCGGGATTCTGAAAAGCAGTTTTCGAGGCGGTAGTGAAATCGCTATGACGCGTGCCGATGGCAACGATCAAATCGGCGTTGGCCGCCAAACGGTTTGCCGCGGACGTTCCCGTGACCCCAATCGCGCCTGCCGATTGCGGGTGATCGAAGTTGAGCGAACCTTTCCCCGCCTGGGTCTCGCCCACGGGAATTCCCGTGAGCGCCGTGAAAGTAGAGAGAGCTTCCGTTGCCCCCGAGTAAATCACACCTCCTCCCGCAATGATGAGCGGGCGTGGCGCCGCTTGAATCCATTCAATGGCCCGGCTGAGCAAAGCGGCATCCGCTCGAGCACGAGGGACAAACCATGTGCGCGGACGAAAGAATTCTTCGGGGTAGTCGTAAGCCTCGGCTTGCACATCCTGTGGGAGGGCAAGGGTCACAGCGCCGGTTTCCACGGGCGAAGTAAGCACTCGCATCGCTTCCGGCAAGGCAGTCAGAATCTGTTCGGGCCGCTGGATTCGGTCCCAGTAGCGCGAGACCGGGCGGAAACAATCGTTGACCGATACATCCTGAGTCGACGTTGACTCCAGCTGTTGCAAAACAGGAGCGACGTTGCGCCGGGCAAAAATGTCGCCGGGAAGAAGCAGTACAGGAAGGCGGTTGATGGTTGCTCCCGCGGCCCCGGTCACCATATTGGTGGCGCCCGGCCCGATCGAGGTCGTACATACCAGGGTGCGGAGGCGATTACTCATCTTGGCGAATGCCGCGGCGGTGTGGACCATCGCCTGCTCATTGCGGCACAGGTAATATGGAAAGTCAGGATTCTGCTGCAAGGCCTGTCCAATGCCCGCGACATTGCCATGACCGAAGATGCCGAAGCACCCTGCGAAGAAAGTATTCCGACTGCCATCACGCGATACGAACTGGTTTATCAGGAACTGTATGATGGCTTGCGCAGTGGTGAGCCTTCGCGTCATGTCCCTACCCCAGTGGACGGGTTCGCTGCCAGAGCAGGATACTGCAACTTGCCGTTAAGCACCAGCAGATTTTGCAAAATCGCAAACCGCTTAGTCACCTCGTCCAGTTGCGTGACTTTTCCTTGGCCGGAACGGTTCGCAGGGGTATGAATATAGGTTCGCCCGCCTCGTCGTCGGGATTTGAATTCCCTGTCTGTGCCTGAACAATTGCCACGTGCGCTTGCATAATATAAGGGGTTAGTGAGAAACGGGCCTGGCATGTTTCAGGGATCACGCTGAATCGGGGATACCAACATACACCTGCTGCGCCTCAATCTTTGTCGCGTATGTTTGCAGATTCACGCATACTGGGGCGCCCTTCGCTTTCCCGCTGGGAATGTGGAAGCGTCCTTGATGTTTCGGGCACTCGATAATTTCCCCCAGCACCAGCCCATCGGTTAGCGGCTCATCCTCGTGCGTGCAGAGTCCATCGGTTGCGTAGAATCCGCTGGGCGTGTGGTAGATCGCATAGATCTTTCCGCCGTGCTCAAACTGGGCCACGTCTTCCTCGGCAATCTCATCGACGCGACAGACCGCGTGCCAGGATACTACGGCTTCAGGCATAATGTGCTCCCGTGGTGCTTCTAACTTCTTGCGACGGACGCGTTGGCTCGGCAATTTGGGGAAGTTCCCGCAGAACAAAATAGGTTGCGTCTTTCGACTGCTTGATCAGCGCCGGAACGATCTCCCGGAATGCCTCCACTACGCCGGAATACGTGTGGGGTAGAACGCCTTGTACTCGTTCATGCAGTTTCGGCAGCGCGTGAAATGGGACCATGGGGAACAAATGATGTTCAATGTGGTAATTCATGTTGAAGTAGAGAAAACGGAACACCGGATTCATCTTCACCGTGCGCGTGTTAAGCCGGTGATCGCGCACATTTTCAGCCAGACCGGCATGTTGAGTCAGCGAGAAAATCTGATGCAGCCAACCTCCGTACAGCCGCGCGAGAGGGAAAAACAGCAGCGGGAGCCAACTCTTGATGGAGACGGACCAAACGATCATTCCCGCATAAATCAAAAGGTAGCAACGCGACCACCAGAACATCTTCCGCCACTCGCGTTGCGGCACGAAGTCTCGCGCATCTTTGGTGGGTGCGCCCAGCGCATGGAGAATCATTACTCTAAACATTTGGATCGCGTCGGGTATCCAGAGAAAATCTAGCAGCACTCTGCCGAGATTCGCCGGGCGCATCACTTGGATCTCCGGATCCAGGCCCACCATGATCGTTTCCGTGTGGTGCCGCGTGTGGCTCCAGCGCATGTAGGTGCCTTCCTTCATGTTCATGATCGAGGAGAGCAAGTAAAACGTCTCATTCAGCCATCGGGTCCGGAACGGAGTGCCGTGAGCGCACTCGTGCCATCGCGCATCGCATGAACTGTAGATGGTGCCGTACAAGAAGAATGCGGGAAGCGTCCAAAAACCGCCCACTGTCGCATAGGCGAGAGAGCCGCTACCGACAAGGCATGCGAGCCAGAGTCCGAAGTTGGCGAAGCCTTTCCAATCGCCGCGCGTCATCAACAGCTTCAGTTCTTTGCGAGGAATCTCAGGACGGTACCAATCATCCAGCGATTGTGTCATGCCCACGCGATTCACATTTTCAGCATCAACAGTCATCAAGATTCACTAAAGTCGATTACCACGGGTTGACCCAAAGCCTTAGTCTTCAAGACCACATAAAGGCCGCCCACGACCAACCAGATCGCGCCGGCAACCAACGTCGATCCTTGCAAGCCCAAAAAAATCACCAGGCAAAAAACAAACCCCAGGCTCGGTACGATAACGTCGAGCAACAAGTGCCTTTTCCCGGCCATTCCTGGAGAGAAACCAAAATACCGGACGGCAGCAAGATTCACGGCCATGAAAGCCATCAGCGCACCGAAATTTAGGATCTCAACCGACCGCTCCCAGCCCAAGGTTAAGGTTCCCAGATACGCCAGAACGCCGGCGATCAGCACGTTGTAAGAGGGATTGCCACGCTCGGCATTGAGATGGCCGAAGATTTTGCGGGGCAACACGTTGTCGCGGCCCATGCTGTAGAGTAAACGCACCGCTCCGAGCAGACCCGCCAAACCGCATGCCAGGCTTGAAATGAGCAGCACGGCGCCAAATCCCCAAAACAGGTTTCTGCCGCCCACGACCCTCGCCACATCCATAAACGCTGTTTCCGGATTGACGAGCGTACGAAAATCGGGCCAGACGCGAACCGCGAGGTAAACCTGAAATGCTGCAAAAAGTCCCGTGAACACACAGACGAGGACCGAGGCCAGCAATACATTTCGCTGCGGATTCTCAACCTCTTCGGCGAGGATGCTGACCCCGTCAAATCCGATAAAGGTAGTGGCAGCGAGGGCCGTACCCGCGGCAATCGCGCGTACGCTGAACGTTCTCGGATCGTAGATAGGCTGACTTGAAATCAGTCCCGCCACGTGGTGGTGTCCGATGATGTACCAGATGGCCTCGCTCAAGAAAACCACCATGACGATAGACATCATGGCGAGCAGGAGTTCGTTCGCTCGCGCAGTGGTCCGAATCCCGAACCAGCACAGTAACGTCATGAATCCCACTGCCAGTGCGGACAGCAGTGGGAAAGGTATATGCGGAAGCAGTCTCTGGATCGTGAGCGCCGCGTAGAGGCTGTTCTGCAGCGGCTGAAAGAGGTACTCCAGGAACATCGCCCAACCAACCACGAAACCAAACGTTGGATTGAAGGCGCGGCTGGCATAGGTGTATACCGAACCTGCGGAAGGATAAACCGTGGCCATTCGTCCAAAGCTGACTGCCGTCGCGGTCATGGCCACCATCGCGGCCAACAGAGTTATTACGGCGTGACCATGAGAAAGAACTTGCGCCTCGCCAAACATAGGAACCACCGCGATCGGCGAGGTTAGTATCACTCCGTAGTAAACCAGGTCCCAGAGACTGAGGACTCGCTTTAACTTAGGAGTCTTGGCCGCTGCCCCAGTAACTGTTGGATCCACCTTGGTCCTTTGGCCCATCATGGATGGGTACCGTCTCGATTCGTTAGCCTGTCACGTCTAACAATTTATGCAGCCACTGTCGCACTCCTCGGAGGCAGTCATCCTCTTATACAAGAGGCAGGCGAGGGTCAGGCTCCTTCCACGCGGAACGTATCCAGACATGCTGAGGATCTTCTGTAACCGCCATCACCCGCGAAGTTCCGGCGAGAAAGTTCAGGTAGTAGACGTCATAACCCGGTCCTGCAACCACCGGGTGATAGCCGCTACGGACGAGAACTGCATCTCCGTCCCGAGTCTTCAGAGTTCGTTCGACGGAACTTTGGTGGGAATATAGATGTTGGAACGCAAATGCGTTCGGTTGGCTCATCCGGTAATAGTAAATCTCGTCCAGATCGACCTCCGTGGGAGGATCGTGGACGTCGTGTTTATGTGGCGGATAGCTGGACCAGTTTCCTCCGGGGGTGTACACCTCCACCACCATCAGTTTGTCCGCTGGAAAAGCGGGACTCATGACGTCGACAATCTGGCGTGAGACGTTGCCCCCTCCCCGCAGACTGCTCACAACATCTTGGGGAGTGATCAATCGCGGTTTCAATTGGGCTGTCGACGGCACCCTGCATTCTGCAATCTCGCATATCGTTTCGGCCGTAAAGGTGACTGCGTTCCCAGTCGGCAGATACAGCGCATATGGGTAACCGTCGAAAACATTCTTTCGTTTTCCGATGCGCTCCGCGCCTTCCCCCCAATCGACTTGGCAGGTTCCGCCCAGGAGCACAAACGCCGCCTCCTCGCGATTCGTGTCGACTCGATAGACGTCACCACATCCAAGCCGCCGAACGAAGAAGCTCATCCACTCCCAATCGGCTCTTTCGCGGGGCAAATGAAGAAGCTCCCCTGTCTGCCCCGAAGGCAGATTCTCGGAGTGAACGAGGAGATCACTTTCGCTCATGTGTTCTCCCTCTCCGGTTGCTGCAGGCCCGCTGAGACTCGAGTTGAAGGTATTTTGCGCTCATGTCGCTAACCGCTTTGACAATATGTCAAATGCGGGTTCCGTTGTCAATCGCGACTTCAGATCGAGCGGCAAAGCTTTCGCTTATGTGAGGCTTGTGCGGGAACTGATGCTCTCTATCGGGGATAAGACGGAGTTCAGGGCGTGCTTAGGGTGAATTTTCCAATTGCCCGCCTCGAAGTCAAAATCGTGCTGTCCGCCGGTGCCAGCAGGTTGAAGTCTGGTTCGCGACGCCTAAGATTGATTTTTCGCCCCGGTGTCTGTCGCGATCCAGTTCACTTCCCAAGTCTTGCCTCCATAGTCCGAGAAGTCCTGCTCAAAACGGCAAGAATCCGTCGTGATGTCCGACATAACGAACCGAACAAAGATGGCTCGGCCCTTCAGTGTTTCCTGGTCGTAGAATTCGCCGCGTCCATTCTTGAACTCGCCGACCGTGGGTTGGCTCAGAGTGCCGCCGTTGGTGTTGGCAAAATTGAGGCTCCACTGGTGGGGTTGTGGATTATAGAGCCGCAGGTTCAGACCTTCGAAGTGCCCTTCCGGGCTATCGGCCTCGGCTCTATCAGATTGGCGGCCATTCCGAACCCTTCGAACGGCGGTAGTGCCGTCAAGTTCAACCCAGGTAGTGGAGCCAGTCAGCGGATGCACCAGGCGCCGGAGGTGAGTTTTCCAAGTACCAATCTCGAAGTCAAAATCGTGTTGCCCGTCCCGTTGTGTGGGAGTGTGTTGAACGCCTGCGCTTGATGGGGACAAGTGAACGACTGGCCGCAATAAGCGATCCACCTCCCGACCGTCCGATATGGATCCAGTTCTTCCGACCGAGTGCTACTGGGCGCCTTGAATTCTCCGCAAGGTTAAAGCAGAAGGGACGACACAGGCTGAACCTCGAAATCGGATGTACATCGTGCGGGACCCACCATTCCGAGTTCTTAAATGCATTGTCACCCATTTCTTGTCCCAGCTTGACTTCTATTTTTTTTATCCTCAGACAGGTGATCCTGCATTCGAGTCCTCCGGTCCAGAAACGGGGTCCGCGGAAGTCTGGGCTGGGGCATCGGTATTGGACCGCACCGCGATTCTGAATTGCAATCTCTACAATCTTGAGGGTCTGCCAGCGTCACCGTCAGGCTTCCTAATGACAACCGCCAGTGTCGACCAACAATCGCGGATTCACTCCTTTCGGTACAAGATCGGTACAACTGAGCGAGAGAAAGAGAGGTAGGCTGCTCCGTAAGCGACACCAGATAAAGCACTTGGAGTTTGTACTTTCATAGTTCGGGACCAGGGGTCGGAGGTTCAAATCCTCTCTCCCCGACCAAATTCTTTAAAATCAAATAATTACAGGCACAAGAAATTCGCTTTAGACGCCTGTTTCATTGGCTCCAGGTTCCATTCTCCAAGTCGTATGCCATTTATAATCAGTTACTTAGGAGCTTAACTGAACCCCTGGTGGAAAACCAGGTGGTCAGGCGGGGATCCGGTCGAACAGCGCGGCTCCGGTCTGAAGCCGAACGCTCCAATATATATGGCGTTCCCAGGAGACTTCCCTCCGTGCTCGCGAAGCACTCGAAGTCGTTCTCGCTGATCGACTGCATCTCGGTGGGCGTCGACCGCATGCAGCGGAATTTCGAGCCCATGCGCAAACAGGTGGAGACCTGGCAGAGAAGTGAATTGACGGATGTCACCGCCAAGGTAGTGATCTACGAGGCGTTCATAGAGGACAGACTCGAAGCTCCAAAGCATCTCGCCCGTAGTGCGCATGATCTCTACTTCGAGCCGAAGTATGACAGGCTTCTGGGAAGTTAGTTGGAGCTGAGCGCGTAACGCTCGCTAGCTCGCTAGTTAACAAGGAGCGGCGGCCGGCGCACCTCCCCGTGCCTAGAACGACTGTGAGAATCGAGTTTCCAAGGAATTCCGGCCGCGGACCATCTGGAGTCTTTCGAATGCGTTCACCCTCTGCATTCAAGGGACGAAGCTACATCCGGGCTCCCAAGATACCCTGAGCAGCGCGGGTACGGTGTCGGCCATAGCCTCGAAACTGAGCGGCCAGGTGTAGGCCTGTTAAGCGGCTCTAGACTGTTGCAAGCGGTCGGCGAGAGCGGGATAGAGTGACTCCGCATTCTTATGAGCGATGGCGAAAACTTCTGTTTCGCTGAAGCCGTCCCAGCGCTGCATATCCTGAATGGCTGGTGGAAACGTCCACTCCGGCATAAACGGATTATCGAAGCCCATTACCAAGCGGGAGAGCGGCACCATCTGCTGTAGACCGAAGAGCTGCGCGGGAGACGTTGCTGCGGTAAGGTCGTAATAGAAAGAAGCCAGACCTTCACCGATCTCCGCTGGACTCAGGTGGGCGCGATCCTTGCCTGCACCGAAGACCTGTTCAAGCGTTTCGATACGCGTCATCAAGTATGGAATCGTTCCTCCGCCATGGGTTGAGATGATCTTGATATTCGAGAAGCGGTTCTTGGCCCCACTGAAGATCATGTTGGTGAGCATGCGCGTGGTGTCGAACATGAACTCCAAAATCGACACGTCGATGCCGAGATCGACGGAGCGAGATGCCTTGGCCGGGACTGGGTGGACAAACAAGGTCACGCCGCGGCGGTTCATCTCCTCAAGCCATGGGTCGTAAGGGGTGTCCCCAAGATAGATGTCATTGGTGCTTGTGGTGGTCGCGATGCCGTCAAGCCTCAGCGCATCGAGTGCATACGCCATCTCTCCGAGCACACCGTCAGTCGCTGCCAGCGCCGGTAGCGTTGCCATTGCTCCGAAGCGCGTAGGATGTTTCGAGACGATGTCGGCCAGTTGTTCATTGATTCGCCTCGCGAGTTGACACGCCTCGGGCCCTTCCGCGTGACTGGCCGAGTCAGGCAGCGACAGGACTGATGCGGCTATTCCATTCGCATCCATGAGCGACAAAGACTGCTCGATCGACCAAGGCGGCAACTTGTCCATCGGAGCCTGCGATCCAAGATTCGTAATAATGTGGGAGTGGACATCGATGATGCCGGTCATCTTTCGTGCGGAGGAAGTGGACTGCTTCTCATTATTCTGTAAGTTCGACATTGCGTTAGACTCCTTGGCTTTGGTGAATAGTTGATCTGTTGTTATTGCGTCGCTCGCGGTCGGGAGTCCTCAAGGAACGTCCCGTTGCGCGGTGTTATGCAGTCTTTCGACCGGGCATCGGGTTGAAGCCGTCAATGCTGGTTGGCGGCAAACGGCGCATTCTGCATGATGCGAACATCCATCGACTCAGTAACCGCTACTCCGACCGTCGCTCCTGTGTCGTCATTGATGAGGCGCGACGGGCCTTCAAAGAAGATATTGTTCGGGTTCTCGAAGACATCGAGCTTGCTGAACGGCTCCAGCCTATAGCGGCGGCTGCCCTCCACCTCGACAGGGAACTCATAGCTCCAGCCCCATGACAGCCATACTCCTCGCTTGGGAGTTTTGAGGTAGCCGTTTTGGCGGACGAGAAACGAGTCCAGCCATTGCGTGGAGCCGTCGGCCTTCTGGTAGGTCGCGACTTGGTAGCCGTTGGCGAAGTTGTATAGATTGACGCGGGCGCCGCTGGAGAAGCGCAGCGAGGACCACTCCCAGGACTTGGTCAGGAAGTCGCCCCACTGGCGGTCGACCCACCCCTGCCCGGTGACATCGATCTCGCGCCGGACGCCGCCCTTGCTGGTGTAAGTGATCCGGCCTACGATCTCGACGCGTGGCAGCGAATAATAGTAGCTCCGGTCTTCTGGCGCTCCCTCCTGAATGAAGCCTTTGATGGACAGCTTGTCCTTGGCGTACATCACCTGCTCCGCACCTGTGAGGCGCAGATGATAGGACAGGTGCGGAGATGCGACGGTCAGATTCATGTTGTCACTGTTGTAGGACCACTCGGAGCCGTATTCGCCCGCGGCGAAACGAAGTGCGTTAGTACTCGGATCCCACGTGTCGGCTTCATTCACGACTGCCACGGGGAAATCAGCGATGCGGAAGTTGTCGCGGTAGTCCGTGAAGCCCGTCATAGCGGCGACCGCCCTTTGGTCACGCGGCAAGCCTGCGGATGCCGGACTAGACTTCTCGCCGGTGAAGTGGAAGGGACACCAAACCAGGAAATACGTGTTCCCCGCCGTATCGTGGACTACTGCGGTCAGATACCACCACTCGGTAGTGGACTCGCTCTGCTTGGCATGCGGTTGCCATTCTTCGACGGGTGACCGCAGAACGGGCCCTGTGATGCTGTAATTAAGTGTGGTCATACTGAGTGTGCTCATTTTGATGTTCTCCTTTTATCAACTTGATTGTTTCTAGCACCCAACTACGCAATCACATTTTCAATGCCGCGAGACGAAATAGTTCAGGTGCTTCTCTTCCATTTCTTTAGCGATCGTTCATAAATCAATGGCTCAACCAGAGGATCGTCGGTACCGTAATCACTAAAGCGAGTGTCGAGAGGAGAAGCATCGAAGCGGCTTCTGACTCAACTGCTTTGTACCGGGCTGCAAAGAGCACGACCACGGTAGCCAGCGGAAAGCTACAGCACACCAATGCCTCACGCGCGAACGGACTAACAACGTGCAACAGATGCAGTAAAGCGAATAGAACCGCGGATTGCACGGTGACACGAGCAAGAGTTCCAACCAATACGGCAGGCGAAAAGCGGATTGGATGAGCCGCGAGGACGAGACCTACCGCAAAAACCGCTACGCCGGAAGTGGCCGAGCCGATCAGTTCGAAACAGCTAGCTACCACGGCTGGCAGGTGAATGCTCAAAAGGACAACAGCGATTCCCAGAATTGGTCCCCATAGAAGTGGCGATTTCAACCCAGCATTCAGTCCGGTTACGATGGCGCTCGGCTTCGAAGGATCCGCTGCGACTCTTTGATCCTTTGCGGCTGCATCCATTTCCAGAAGGATCACTGCCGGAGGTACCGTTAGGTTAATTGCCAGGGCCACGAGTCCCACGGCACCCCCGCTGGTTCGGCCTAAAAGTGGTTCGAGAACAGCAAGGCCAAAGACTGGTGTCGCGGAGGTCGCGAGCATCAGCGCATAGATGATGGAAGCCGTCCCGCTGAGCGACCTCACCATTCGCAAGAGCAGCCATGCAACCACAAAAAGCCCGGCGTGGGAAAGAATCAGCGCCAGAACCAGACGACCCTGCTGCAGCAGAAGATCCTTCGGAATGTCGGTCATGCTGACGAACAGAGAGGCCGGCAGGGCAAAGGTTAGCGCCAGTTTGCTCAAACCCGCAGACTGGTCCGCATCGAAGGTATTACGCTTGCCAGCCAGGTAACCAAGCGCGAGGACAAAAAAGACAGGAGTTAACGCTCCGAATAATCCGCCGATGTTCATCAAAGATCTCCTCTAAAGCAGTGCCAAAACATCTCTAGAACTCCACCTTGATTCTGAATCCGAAAACTACGGCGCGCTGCGCTCGTCCACCCACGTTCGCGTAATACTGAATGACCGGCTGCACAAGAAGCATTGGCAAAGGGTCTAGAAGCGTGTTGAATTCAACGCCGTGCTCCGTCTTCCATGGGGGCGTGCCGGGTGGAACGAACTGCGGGCTCAGGCTGTTTCGTACATAACCCACCGACATGGTGTTGTGAATGTGCGCAGGCAGGGGCTCATTGAAACGCACTCCCGCCGTGAGTAGTGTGTTATTCCGGTTGACATCTGGCGGGCTCCAGTCATAAGCGAACGTAGCGTCCAATCCCTTTGCCCCTTTCGGGTCGACGCGCCACAGAGCCTGGCTCGCCATCCAGTACAAAAGGTAGTTGCCTGATCGCGGTGTGGCACTCGTCGGCGACGTGAACTTTCCCGGATTGTAAGAAGCGCCAAACTGATAGAGCCCGGAGTAACCCTGTCGGCTTTCGACATTGTCGAAAGCTCGCACCGACGACGCCTTTTTGCCAGGCGTGAATCCGATTTCCGAAACGCTCACGGGCACTCCACGAAACTGCGGAACTAATCCGGTTGGGTTATGGGCAAAAGGCTCGCGGTCTTCCGCTTCGACCATCGATTTCACATAAAAGTTGTGGATCGGCACGATGCGCAATTCAAACGCGGGTGTGGAAGGCGGATCGAAAGATTCGAAGTCCGTGAACAGATTGCCCAGGGCATAGCCCATCGACTCGAAGATGAACGATGCGGCGTAATGCTGGGCTCCGTAGAAATCTTGACCCGCGAATTGACCAACGCGTGCAGTGATTCGCTCATCCAGCCATCGCTTCTCAATCCACCATGAATCGAGGCGACATGTATTTGCGCTCGACATTCCGCTGGGACTGGTGAGCAGGCCAAGATAAGCGCCCAGATTGCCGCCGCCCTGCCAGAGCGCTGTCGCATGAAAATACAAACCGTGTTGACCGACCAGCGTACCCAAGTCGATGTCCACCGTTCCCCGGAACCGATTCCAACTCGCGAATCGCTCTTTCTGTTCGCTCTTGATGTTCCAGAGAGAGTCGCCGATGTATTGGAAGTCGAACCGCACGCCGCGTTTGAGCAGGCGGGAGCGCTCGCCACCCCAGTCTCCGAAGAGATGTCCGTGGGGGCCCTGGCCTGTCTCATGACTGTCCGGGCCACTCAGCGTCTCTCCCAGACCAGTCTGGGAATATGCGCGGTCCGCCAAAACGCATAACGTGATGCACACTAGAAACACGAGTTTGAGGAACTCTCGCTTCGTCAAGATTGCACCTCGCGCAGTGCGAGTGGGATCAAAAGCAGCGCGGCTCCGAGCATCCCGACAGCGCCAAAATGAAGGACCGACGCCGCTCCCGCCCCAGCGCCCACCACGAAGGCGATCCAGATTCCGCAGAGAAGTTCTATCTTTGGATCGGGAGCTCTCGACGACACAGGAAGCACTCCGGAGGC
>Ga0307477_10000153_pt1 | contig 97201 bp, 75 predicted proteins | sample atmos_gasesECM2C_FD_203316 | JGI IMG/M metagenome (GOLD analysis project Ga0307477, IMG submission 203316) | Hardwood forest soil microbial communities from Morgan-Monroe State Forest, Indiana, United States - atmos_gasesECM2C_515 | ecosystem: Environmental > Terrestrial > Soil > Temperate... | reverse complement strand
CTTTCGACATTATCCTCGAAAGCTCGCAGCTCGGACTTCAGATTCACGAATCAATTGGACATCCTATCGAACTCGATCGTGTGCTGGGGATGGAAGCCAACTTCGCCGGCACTTCATTCCTCACGCTCGATAAACTGTGCACCCTCAGATACGGCAGCGACCTGGTAAACGTCGTCGCCGACGCCCGCCAGGAGCACGGTCCCGGGCTTGGAACATTCGCGTTCGACGATGAAGGCGTTCCAGCCCAATGCACGCCGATCATTACGAACGGATTATTTACGGGATACCTGAGTTCGCGCGAAACTGCGCACACCATCGGTGCCACACGCTCAGGTGGCACGCTGCGCGCGGAAAACTGGAATCGCCTGCCGATTATCCGCATGACAAACGTCAGCATCCTGCCTGGAGAGAAGCCGCTGACTCTGGAGCAGCTGATTTCCTCAACCGATTACGGCATCCTGATGGAAACAAATCGGTCGTGGTCGATTGATGACAAGCGCTACAACTTCCAATTCGGATGTGAAATGGGATGGGAAATAAAAAACGGCAAGCGAAGTCGTCTGCTGAAGAATCCCTCTTACTCGGGAATCACGACGGAATTCTGGAATTCCATGGACGCAATCTGCTCGCGAGACGAATGGACGTTGTGGGGAACGCCAAACTGCGGCAAAGGTCAACCGCAACAGGTAATGGGAACAGGACACGGAGCGAGTCCGGCAAGATTCCGAAAAATCAAAGTAGGATCTGCATATAAAGGAACGTGATGTGCGTCACAGCCGTGAGTTGAGTAGCTGCGTTAGCATTCAGCAATCAGCACTCAGCATTCAGTCACGGATCGAGGACGCCAAAATGAAAGATTTCACAGATTTGCTTGTTTGGCGCAAGGCCCATTTGCTCACACTTGCTTCGTATCGGTCGACGCAGGATTTTCCGAAGCAAGAAACGTACGGCTTAACGAGTCAGATTCGGCGTTCCGCCGCATCCATAGCAGCGAACATCGCGGAGAGTTGTGGGAAACGAGGCAATGCAGAGTTTCATCGCTTCCTCAACATCGCCTCGGGTTCGGCGAGCGAGTTGGAATACCATTTTCTACTTTCGAAAGATCTCGGATTTATTGACGCCAGGGGTTACGAACAGTTCAATAACGATGTCGTAGAAGTCAAGCGAATGCTAGCATCATTGGCTCGTAAGGTTAATGAGGAGCGCCGAGCCACCTGAATGGCCGAGTCCTGAATGCTGAGTGCTGAATGCTGGGTGCTGAATGCTGAATGCTGGATGCTGAATGCTGGATGCTGAATGCTAGATAAATCAAAAGCCGCCGAAATATTCTCTCGCATTCAAAAGCACTCCATTGCGGACGAAGTCGAAGCCATCATCTACGGCGGCCGCACAGCGCTTACCCGATTTGCCAATAACACCATCCATCAAAATGTCGCTGAGGAAAATTACTCAGTGTCAGTACGGACTGTATTCGGCGGACGCACTGCCCGAGCCACCACCAACAAGCTTGACGATGAAAGCCTCAAGCGCGTAGTCCAAAGTTCGGAGACACTAGCGAAGGTCCAACATCCAGACACTGACTTACTACCGATGGCGCCGAACGCCGGCAAGAGCCACGGCCCCGTCCCCACTCGCCACTTTGAACAGACTGCGGCCACAACTGCGGAAGACCGGGCAAACGCAGTGGGAGAAATTGTTGCGGCCGCGCTCAAGCACAAACTCGTAACCGCCGGAATTTTCTCGATGGGCGAAACCATCGAGGGGATATTCAATTCTCGCGGCCTGTCAGATTGGCATACTCAGACTTCATCGGAAATTTCAATTACCATGCTCGCCTCCGACTCGTCAGGATGGCAAAAAGCGAACTCTCCCAATGTTACGAATTTGCAACCCGGAGAACTCGCCGAAATTGCGGCGAGAAAAGCAACCGGATCCGCAAGTCCCAAAGAAATTCCCGCCGACAAGTACACCGTGATTCTTGAGCCAGCCGCAGTCCTTGACATGGCGGGATTCATGTTCTGGGATTTCGGCGGACTCGCTATCCTCGATCAAAGGTCCTTTCTTAATAACCGCGTCGAAACCAAAGTATTCGGCGACAACATCAATATTTGGGATGACGTCGCGCATCCCCTTCAGTCGGGTTCTCCATTTGATGGAGAAGGCATGCGACGGCAGCGCGTTCAACTCGTTCAGGATGGCGTTGTGAAAAGGCTGGTATACGCGCGCGCAACGGCGGAAAAAATGAAGCATTCGGAGTACAAAGATAAAGTTGGACCCGTGGAAGTCACGGGCCATGGATTCCCCATTCCCAACGAAATGGGGGAAGCCCCGATGAATATTGTTTTCGGCAGTCCGTCATCCCCCAAAACTCTGGACCAGATGATCGCTTCCACCGAGCGCGGAATACTTGTGACGCGGCTGTGGTACATCCGCGAAGTCGACCCCTACGAGAAGATTCTTACGGGTATGACGCGCGACGGCACGTTTTACGTGGAAAACGGAAAAGTTCAATACGGCGTAAGAAATTTTCGCTTCAACGAAAGCCTCATCCATATGTTTTCGAATGTCGAAGAGATGGGCACGCCGGTTCGAGCCAGCGGCGAAGAATCATTCGACATGGTGGTGCCCCCTATGAAGGTGCGCGACTTCAATTTCACCGAAGTCACGAGATTTTAGTCCTTTCATATTCGCCGAATCGCATTCTGCTTAGTCTCCCCGCAACTCACTGAACTGCAAGTGGTTATCCCTAACAGGTCAATGCCTTCGGTAACTTTGCTCACTTGATTCCGGGGTGTAATCTGCCTCCGTATGTCGAACAATATTCGTTCAACGGAAAACACAAATCCCCCCGACGTGGATGCTGGTACCGTCGCCGCCACGAAAAAAGTGCAAGTCCCCAGCAAGAAAGCACGCGATCTGCGTTATCCGGACATGCAAAGCGCCATGCGCTTCCCGATCAAGCTTCCAATTTCAGTGAAATCGAAATCGGGAGACAGTTGGACCGAATCGCAAAACATATCGGCCAATGGCGTCCTGTTCCAGATGGATTCCGATATGCCGGTGGGATCGTTGGTCGACTTCACAATTTCTCTTCCCGCGCACATTGTTGGCGCGGAGGCCGACGTTCAACTGGACTGTCGAGGCCGGGTGGTGCGTAGCTCTGAAGACGGTGGACGCCGCGGTGTGGGCGTTGTCATCGATGAATATCGTTTTGACCGCCGCTGACAGCGGCAAGGAAACTTGATACCGATGGCGACGATTCCAGTAACTAGTTCAGGCGAGTTCCAGAGTACACACGAAACTGAAGGCAAAAACGTGCCGCTGGTTCGCGTAATCGTCGCGGATTCGCAGGCAATCTTTCGCGCGGGCCTGCGCAAGATATTCGCCGTGGAAGACGATATAAGAGTAGTCGGGCAAGCCGAGACCTTGCCTCAAACGATCTCCGCCGCCAAGAAATTTTCCGCCGACATTCTGATCATGGAAGCCGCGCTCAGTCCCAATCCCGCGGACACGGTTTCAGAACTGCTGCGGCATACCCCGAGCCTGCGTCTCGTGATGGTTACGGCGCGTCCTCAGGAAGAGCTAACGCTGGAGCTGATTCGCCGCGGCGCATACGGCGTGGTCTCACGAGATGTTGAGCCTGATATCTTTGTGGATTGTCTGCGGAAAGTATGGCAAGGCGAGCCGTGGCTGGACAGCCGCGGAATTCAGTGGGTGCTGGGCGCGTATCGCACCCAGGGTTCGCGGCCCTCGTCCTCGCGCTCGAAAATACAATTGACACCAAAAGAATCGCTGATCGTTTCCTGCGTCACCCAAGGAATGAAGAACAAGGAAATTGCCGTACGAGTGGGTACAACCGAGCAGGTTGTAAAGAATTATCTACGCAAGGTCTATGACAAACTCGGGGTCGCTGATCGCCTGGAACTGGCGCTATATTGTCTGCACAACCGGCTCCCAGAAGCAGACAAAGACGCGGTTCCCGCGCAGTTAAATCCCACTAACGGCGCCGCATTGGATGTCCTATCGGCGGGTGAACCGACCTCTGTGAAGCTGTCCTAATTTTCCCTGAGACCGATTCCTCCGTCGCACTAAACTCGAAAAAAACGAACAACTATTCAACGGTTGACGGGTTAGGATGACCGTAGGTGTCTATATGCCTATCCCCGCAACAGTTCGCACAATTACAATTTTCTTCAGCTCAATACTGTTAGCATCGGCCCAACAGTCCGTACCCCCCGCCCCTCCATCGAGGGTTCCCGGCCCGATTGGGACGAAGGTGAGGCAGGAGCCCTGCTGGCAAGAAGCTGGCGTATCGAAAGCAGCGATGGAGCAGCGTCGAAGTCTCGAGCAAGGAGTGCGTTCTCAAATCTCCGCAGTATGTGCCGATCCTTCGCTAACCACCCAACAGCGGAACGAAAAGATACGCGAGATCCACCAGCAAGTACGCCAGCAAGTTGAAGCCCTAATCACTCCGCAGCAGCAGGAGGCGATGAAAGCCTGCCAGCAATCCCGCGAGCACGCCAGCAGTGGACGTCCTCACGTCGGACATGTTGGCAATGGCGGAGGACCGTGCGAGCAGCGGTAGTGGCTTGTCGTGGCGCACGGTCACCCTCACTCTTCCGAACTGGTGTGTCTTTTATGCTGTCACTTCACCGTAATATTAATCGGCGTCTTGTAGACCGCTCCGCAGTTATCCCACGCCTGCACTACCGTGTTATAGGAACCTGGGGCAAGTTTTAAGTAGGTGTCCAGGGTCCCTCCATTCACCGTGTATGCCGACACTCCGGGCGCGGTGTAAATCCTCATTGCAGCAATGCCTTTGGTACAGCTCGGAGCTGGAGTTGCACTGGCTACAAAGTGGACGGGCGAACTGACGGTTGCGCCGTTTGCCGGCGATGTAACAGCCGGATCTTGCCCGGCGCCGCCTTGTATAAACATTCCGACACTCTTTGTGAAAGCATGTCCACAATTGTCGTAAGCAACGATCACAGTGTTGTAAGAACCATCCTTGGGGAAAGCAATATTCGCGTCCAGGGTAGCCCCGGGCCCCGTATAAGCGATTACTCCTGGGGCCGTGTAAACCCGCATGGCCGCTATGCCGGAAGGACATTGCTGGTTACTGCTGGTTGCGCGATACAACACTGGCGATTGATAGGGAGGTCCCCACTGATAGGGTTCGCTCAAGCTTATGACACCGCCGCTAGCCTGGCTCAGATCGTACTTCCCCACCCAGAGAAAATAACCATCTCCACCGGTCTGGCTGGGGGGCGTTTTCTGGAAAGCATTGCTTGAGGTCGGCCCGGCACCGCTGAGAGCATACAGATGCTGACCAGTATCCAAGTACATCTGCGCCCCAGTGAACAGCGGGATACCCCGAAATTGCTCGATAACTAAATTATCCGTCATGTTCACGGGAGTACATCCCGAATACACTAACGAACTATTTCCTGAGGCCTGAGTATTAAACTTCGCGAGAAAGGCGCAGTTATCCTGCTCATAGGTTCTATCCGTGACCGGGAAGCTGGGATCAGAGAATCGATCGCCGGTGACGGTGACTATGCCCGACGAAATCAACTGCACGGTAGTGTCCTCGGTATCGGGACTGCCCAAATTTCCCCCTAAATAAGACGAATAGACAAGACTCCCCGAGGTATTAATCACGGTAAGGAATCCAAGGTGAATCCCACTTCCACTGGCCGGAAACGTCTTCTGGTAGGCACTCGCCGTTGTAGGCAGATTTGTCCCTGCTGAGCCGCCGGCGTAGTAGTCTCCCAGGCTATCGCGCTTCACGTTAATAGACGAAACATGATTTAGTACGGTCGAGAAAACTAGCGCGGTACCCGCCGGGTTTAATGTTGTTATGAATCCTCCCTCGTCGGTCTGCCTCATCCCATTGGTAGTAATGGGATAGTTCGGGGAGTATGTGAATCCATTAATCGTAGCGTTCCCGTTCGAGTCTACCTGTATCTGGGACGCATCTTCCGTCTGCGATCCCCCAACCAGCGTCGCGTAGTTGAGACCGCTGCCTTGCGGGTTGAACTTCATGGCAAAGGCGTCATCGTGCCCGCCATAAGTGGACTGATAAGCGCCTGCTGTTGCCGGAAACGGGGCGGTCAGGCCACCGTTCTGGTTATAGACTCCTGTTACATACGCACTCCCCTCTACATCAACGGCGACAGAGACAGGGATGATATTGGGTTGATCGCTCAAAAAAGTCGAGTACAGAAGGTTGCTGCCGGTGTTACTCAGCTTGAAGAGAAAATAACGTGCAGTCGCCAAAGGATGGGTGTTGTATGCCCCCGGCGTGGTCGGAAACGTCGAAGGATAGTTGGTGAAGGTTTGAGTTGTGCCGTCGAACGTCTGATCTTGTGTTTGTCCAACCACGTAAACGTTCTCAGAGGTATCAAGGGCGAATGCGTTTGGGAGAGCGAAGTTGTTACTCCCAGTTCCCCCGACGATCGTTGACCAAACCAGCGCCGACCCATCCTGCGTAAACTTGGTGACAAAAGTCTCTTCATTGGCCGTACCCGGGATCCGCTTCTGGTAGGCGCCAGGGGTAGTTGGGAAATCCGTCGAACTCGTCCAGCCAAGCACGTACAGGTAACCACCGGAGTCTACCAGGATATTAATGGCTCGCTCCCAGTTACCTCCGTCGAGGTAGGTCCCGTAAACCAATACCGGATCGATGATTAATTGTCTGCTTCGGTCATAGGGCCCGAGGACAAAGCTGACCCTATTTTTTCGAACCTGATAGCTGGCGCTTACCAGCTTGCGTCCGGCGGCGTTTTCCTGGTAAGCCACCGGCTTTGCCCAACGTACTTCCCCGGCAGCCGTTTCGAGAATGAGCGATCCGTCTACGCTCGTCGTGATTTTCGTGGAGCCTTCAACTTTCAGGATAATAGAGGCGGGATTTGAATGTGGCGCGACGTCAAAGTCGTACTCCAGCTGGTGACCCCGCCCGTAGTACCTCAGATCGATCCCCGGGTACACCCCTCTGTACTCGACTTCTTTGTAATTCGGTACTCCGCTCTTCCATGACTCTCGGGGTCCTACCAGGTAATTGGACGTCCCGCTTTGTAGCCCAATACCACTCACTTGCGCCGCGGAATTCGAACCGGCAAGGGTCGTGCGCAGAACCGCGTCGTGTTTGTTGTTGCCCCTCCCGGCGACTTTCAGGACTGCGGCATTACCGGTCAGATAGACTCTATAATTTCCCGCCCGGCTCAGAAAACGGACTTGGGGGTCGGTTTGCCCGACATTTTTTTCGAAGGTCAAGGGCATGTGCTCCGCCGAAGCACTGGCCTTCGCTGTTTCGCCGTAGCCTCTGATAGCAAAAACGAGTATTGACGACAAACATACAAAAATTGTCTTTCTAATTACTTTGCCAGAGGGTCCCATGATGAAGCTCCAAATGAAAAGATTTTCGGCGGTTCCATTCACGAGTCACGAAGTGGAGCGGAAGGATAACTCTCTTGCGTTTTCGATTCCGTCGCAGTGAATCTCGAAGCAACAGCCATTTTCCGCAGCGTTTGATAGATGTTAGAAACGGGGCGGTTGCCCATTCGGCGCGGGTTCTAGCTGGAAACCGAGGCAAAAGATGCTGTACCAGCTCTAGGCTTTATCACCGGGTGGCGGGTAGGAAAGTCTGCCGTGGTTGCGGCCTTCGCACCCGCACCATACAATCAGAGTTCCGGGGAGAGATGGCCGAGTGGCTGAAGGCGCACGCTTGGAAAGCGTGTTTAGAGGAAACTCTAACGTGGGTTCGAATCCCACTCTCTCCGCCATCTGGACGCGCCGAAAACAGCTGGACTATCCGCCAGCAATTCTTGATGGCGTCATGGTCTCGCCTTGTCGTTGAAAACCCGAAAGTTACTTGTGAGGCGATTATGAAGATTGATCGATGCTTCGCACTCAGTCGCATTTTGCTGCTCTTCCGATGGTCAGCGTAGAATTGTCCGAGGAAAAGTTTCAAGACCTCAAGAACCAATTTCCAAAAGTCGATGTATGCCCGGGGGACCGCGACGGAAGGAGTGGCCAAACTCGCAGCCTGGCCCCGGGCGGAGGAGTGCAGTTTACGGTGAGCTATCCGTTGATAAACGGATGCCATGCCTGCGCCCGCGCTGGATTTGCAATATTTAACTGGAATTTCGATGCCCACGGAAAATTTCTCGGGACTGCATTCCAGGGCTTGACTCCGCCGTCTCTGTAGTGAGTGTCCTAACCCCTCGCGCCTACGCCGCTCTCTGGCCGGGAGCTTTTGCTTCCGGATGCCCTCTCTGGGCTGCGGCTTGCTCTATCGCTGCATTGATCTCTCCTCCAATTAGGAAAGCCAATCCCGTGACATATAACCAGAAGAGGAGGACAATCACGGCCCCTAGCGAGCCATAGGTTGCGCTGTAGGAGTTAAAAAAATGTAGGTAAGCGCGAAACGCTGCGGAGACCGCTAACCAAAGAAGCACACCAAAGATGGATCCTGGAGTCACCCAATACCAATGCCGTTCTTTCAAGTCCGGTCCGAAGTAATAGACCAAGGAAAAAGACACCACCACAAAGAAAATTGCCGCAGGCCATTGCAGAATCTTCCATCCCAACACGAAAAGGCTACTGAGGTGCAAGACACGGCCCACAGCGTCAGCGACATGGCCTCCTACCAAAACCACCGTTATCGCCAATAGAAGGCACACTGCAACTGTGAGGGTCAGCGCCACTGCAATTGCGCGCACTTTTGAAAACGAGCGATGCTCCCGTACGTGATACGCAGTATTGAGAGTCGACATCATCGAAGTCATTCCGCCCGAAGCCAACCACAGAGCTAGCAGAATTCCAAATGTTAGCTTCCCGCCTCCACTGTTCTTTGCCAACTCATCGACGGTCTTGCTGAATAGGTCATATGCCATCGGGGGAAGCAGATCCGCAAAATAGATCAACAGCCTGGTTCTAAGCATCAGGGCACGCGACGCGAAAAGCCCGAATAGCGACATCAGGAAAAGCATCAAGGGGAAAACTGCGAGCAGGAAGTTGTAAGCCAACTCGGCCGCTCGGCCTAAAAGATCGTCGTCGCCAATCTCGTGGAATACTTTTTTCGCAAGTTGCCCCGGCTTAAGTCCGCCAAGCTTCCAGATTGATTCAATCTGTTCGGCGGTACTGAGTATGGAGTCTGTCATGATGGGGAGAAGCGGGAAAATTGGATTCTGTATTCCTAACACTCGTTGCCTGCCGGAGCCGAGAGGAACCGTTTGTTCGCCTCGGCTATACCGAATTTCCTTCGATTACTGCGGTAACTATCGCTGGATCGCGAATTACTGAAAAACTCTATTCGGGCCCCGACATCAAGAGTTTCATGAATGGAGTCTTTACCATGCGAAAATTTGGTGCCGTTACTTTTTCTATCCTTATCGCCTTTTCGTGCTGTCCGTCGACGTTTGCTCAAAGCGCGGGACAAGAGAGTACGCCGGCTAGTAAATCAGTGCTCGCCGATGGCACGCCGGTCAGGTTCAGAACTAGCCGGACCGTCTCTTCTACCGACGCTCGACCGGGAGATCTGGTAGCTCTGGAAGTTTTGGACGAAATCAGTATCGACAACACCGTAGTCGTATCTAAGGGGGGCACGGGATTGGCGATCGTTACGGTAGCGGAACCTAAGAAAATGATGGGTCGAGGTGCGAAACTCGACATGGGTATTGATTCCGTCAAACTTGTAAACGGCCAGAAAGCCGCGCTCCGGGCCGTTCGACAACCCTCCGGAAGCGCAAATCAGACTTCCATCATTGCCGCCATGTCGGCGACTAATATGTCGTCCGCAGCGTTGATTTTTGCGAAAGGCAAGGACATCACAATCCCTCAAGGTACAGAGTTCATTGCTTATGTAAACGGAGATGTCCCGCTCGATCTTGCCAGTCTCCAGCCAGCCGCCATGGATGCAAAGGCAGCTGCTGCTGCTTTCGCAAACTCTCCGACTGACGTGTATTTTTCCTCATTCCCCGATTCCGCGGAGGTGCAGATTGACGGAAAGTTTGTTGGAATGACTCCGACCGACGCTGTAATGCGACCGGGCGAGCATAAAATTGACGTTAGGTTAGCTGGATTTAAGAGTTGGCACCGCACCGTGACTGCGGACGGCAATCGGTTAGTTTTCAAAATTCGATTGCAGCAGGATGGCCAGAACGGAAGCACGGTTTCCAGCTGTTCCGGCGCCAATTGCGTAGACATTCCCCTGGGAGATATCGCAAAACAAAAGCGCGAGGTCGAGAAGAGCGGCGGTCCTCAGTAACTTGAGGACTAAGAATTCATTGCAGAATGGACGCGACTACTTACGCCGCGTCATCAATTTTGATTCGTAGGGACTTCAAAAACTTCAGATCCTGGTCGCTGATCTTGAACTCTGGATTGCTTGAGAGCGTGGTCACCATCGAAGTTTTGTCGCTGGTCTTTTCCCCGGGTTTGCTGATGCCAATGGTCGCTTCGAGGACTAGGAAGATGTCGTAGCCACCGTCTTTAATCTTGGAGACGACCTCTGCTATTTGGTCGGAATCGGCCAGAGACTCATTGATAGCTTCTCCCAGCTCCTTCATTAATTGTTTTAATTGCTGGTCCACAGAGCCTCCGATCTCCGATCAAGCGCGCCTCGAGTCCCCTGAGTGTACCCGAAGTCGACCCTTCCTCATCTTAAACTATTGGATGCGCGCCAGCGCCCAATAGCTTCTCAAGGCTTTTCCAACTGCCGCGCTAATTGTAACCTGAAGTTGCTAAAATCAGTGCTGCATGAGTGTTTCGACATCTCGCAAGCTAGGAATTGCAGCTCGGGTGCTGGGCAGTCACGTCCGCCGGACGCGAACTTTCAGCGCGATGGTGAAGGCTGGCCGCGCCACTGCCGTTCATTTGGGTCGAGTACTGCACCAGCTTTGGCTGGAGGTTACTGGTTTTGTTTTCCTTGCTTTATCCGCCGTCGGCGCTTTTGCTCTCGCGCACGAGTGGGCAAAATATCAGGCCATGAGAAGCAATCTCAACCGCGTAGTGCTGGCGATCTGTTTTACGGTGATGTTTGGATGGTTCGGATTCAGTTCTTTCTGGCGAGTTAGAAAGAAGGGGTAATCGTAACCAAAACGGTTTAATGCGGACGGCTTAGAGAGGCTGTTGAGAAGCGATGGAAAGCCGCACGCGGGAGGGCCCGACTTTCAGTCGGGCCGTAACAAGACTGAGAATCGGCACGGCTGAAAGCCGTGCCCTCCCGGTTTTGGATCGTCTTGTTACAACTTGATACCAAAATCCTGCTGTCGCCAAGTTTTGCGAAGTAACATGAGTTCTGATGACGGAACCTTTTAAGAATCCCGAAGACCGCATCGAACCTGATCCTCATCCCAACCCAAAGACTTCCTCGCAAATTCCCATTCGGTCGCTCTATACCGCTGACAGCCTTGACGGCTGGAATCCGGAACAAGAATTGGGATTCCCGGGACAGTTCCCTTTTACTCGCGGCGTACAGCCTACGATGTATCGCGGCCGCCTCTGGACCATGCGTCAGTATGCCGGGATGGGCGACGCGGAAGAATCAAACAAGCGCTACAAATATCTGCTTGCGCATGGAACTACCGGACTTTCCGTCGCATTTGATTTGCCGACACAGATCGGTCTTGATTCCGATAACACTCTGGCCATGGGCGAGGTCGGCAAAGTTGGCGTTGCTATCGATTCCGTCGAAGATATGCAGCGTCTGTTTGATGGAATCGATCTGACGAAAATTTCTACCTCCATGACAATCAATGCGACGGCTTCTATTTTGCTTGCCCTCTATGTCGCAGTGGCCCGGCGGCAGGGAGCCGATATTAGCAAACTTTCCGGCACGGTTCAAAATGATGTGCTCAAGGAATACATCGCGCGTGGCACCTACATTTTTCCGATTCAGGCGGCGATGAGAATTGTCACGGATGTCTTTGCCTGGTCCAATGAGAATCTTCCGGAATGGAATACGATTTCCATATCCGGTTATCACATGCGGGAAGCCGGTTCTACCGCGGTTCAGGAAGTGGCCTTCACTCTGGCCAATGGGATGGCGTATGTGCAGGCAGCTATTGATGGCGACCTTGACGTAGATAAGTTTGCACCACGTCTCTCGTTCTTTTTTAATGCCCACAATAATTTCCTGGAAGAAGTGGCGAAGTTTCGCGCCGCCCGGCGCATGTGGGCACGTATCATGCGCGAGAACTTCGGAGCGAATAATCCGCGGTCATGGATGCTGCGGTTCCATGCGCAGACGGCTGGGTCCACGCTCACCGCGCAGCAGCCCGAGAACAATATCGCGCGAACCGCACTGCAAGCGCTGGCAGCTGTCCTTGGAGGAACTCAGTCGCTCCATACAAATTCTTACGACGAAGCCCTTGCGCTCCCCACCGAGCAAGCGGCCCGCGTTGCACTTCGCACGCAGCAAATTGTCGCCTTCGAATCGGGAGTTTCGCAGACCATCGATCCCTTTGCGGGATCGTACTACATCGAGTCTCTCACCAATGAAATCGAAAAGCGCGCGAACGAGTATCTCGAAAAGATCGATGGGTTAGGAGGAATGCTCAAGGCCATTGAGCGGGGCTATGTTCAGCAGGAAATCCAAAATGCCGCGTACGAATATCAGCGGCAAGTGGATCGCGAAGAAGCCATTGTGGTTGGGGTGAACCGCTTTGCCATGAAAGAAGAAAATCCGATTCGCATTCAGGGGATCGATGAATCGTTGGAGCGCCGGCAAACAGATCGTCTGCGGGCGTTGCGTGCTCGGCGCGATCCAAAGCTCTGGTCGGAAGGGCTAAAACAAATAGAAGACGCTGCTCGCACCGGAACGAACCTCATGCCACATATCATCAGTGCCGTGGAAGCTTACGCGACGGTCGGGGAAATTTCCGATACGCTGCGAAGAGTATTCGGAGAATATAAAGAGGCGGTTGTCATTTAGACGAGCCTTTGTAGTTGCTGAGCTCAACCACAAAGGACACGAAGGTACACAAAGGAACCCCCACTGAGACTAAAAGACCTTTGTGATACTTCGTCTCCTTCGTGGTTCATCGGTTTTGTTGTGCCGGGTCCAAAGTGATCACCCGCTCGTTTTCTACTCGTACCTTAAGGCTTCCACGGGATCCAGTTTTGATGCGCGTAGTGCTGGCACCAAGCCACTCGCGACACCCACAATCAGCAATACGAACGTCGAAATCATTACTGTCATCATCGAGATTTGTAGGTGGATATCGGCTTTGCCGGAATCATCTTCGAACAATGGACCCATCAGCGGAAGGGTTCCGACGGCTGCCGCGATTGCGTAGCTGACAAGCACGCCAATTGCGCCCCCGAGAAGCATGATGAGGAGCGTTTCCGCGAGGAATTGAAATTTGATGTGACGCTTTCGTGCGCCTAGGGCTCGCCGTAATCCGATCTCCCGGATGCGTTCATCCACCGAAACCAGCATGATATTCATCACTCCAACGCCGCCAATGCCCAGCGTCAGCGTTCCAACGAAGGCAAGCAATACTTGTAATCCAATTGTGAGCGCGTCGATGACTGGCCGGAATTCATCGCGGCCAAACATTTGGATGGCTTTAGGATCGGTCGGCGAAAACTGCTGCCGTGTCGCCACAGCGGCGAGCACTTGAGCCATTGCTTTTTTTTCATACTGGGGCGCGATCGGCTCGAATACCATTACTGCTGCGTAACGCGTGTCCCAAAGGTCGCCTGCGGTCGAATACGGGATCCATACTGATTCATCGTCGCTGGAAAAATAATTGCTCAACTGAATCTTGCGCGCCATCACTCCGATGACGGTGAAACGCACGCCGGCGATTTGCACAATCTCGCCCACGGCGGGACGCCCACTGAATAACTGCTCGCGAATGCGGCCTCCGAGAAAGCACACTCTCCGCCTTTCCAGTTCGTCGCTGGCGCTGATCCAACGCCCTTCTAATGGGACTTCATTTCGCATTTCGCCATACTCTGGGCAAACTCCGCGGATCGCAGCTGTCCCAGCCAGACGATCGCCGTACGCGATACCAGGGCGCCGCACGGTCTCAAGACAGGCGTGCTTCACCAGAGGAGCCGTGTCTTTAACCATGTCGATGTCTTCTTTTTCAAACACGACTCTCTTGCCGGCCCGCTGTCCGCCCGGTTGTTCGCTGGTTTGTTGAGGCCAGCAAATGACCACGCTTTTTCCGAAGGCATCGAATCCACCAACCAGGATTTGCCGGAAGCTGGAGCCGTATGCGATGAGCAATGTGACGGTCGCGATGCCCCAGACGATGCCCAACATGGTAAGGAGGCTGCGCGTGTAATTGCGCTTGAGAGCGCCCCAGGCCTCGAGAATGATTTCAATCAGCATGGGTAGAAAAGCAAGAAACCACAGAGGACACGAAGGTACACAAAGGAATTCCTAACGTTGGAAGGGTCATACTCTTCATCCTCCGGCCTCAAATCGTAAGGCCTCGATGGGATCCACGGACGCGGCTTTTCTCGCCGGATAGAGCGCGGAGAGCACAGCAATTGTTCCCAACAAACCGCAGGCAAGAAAGCCCGACTGCCACGTGGGCAATAGTCCTGCAAAGTAATCGGGCATGGGCAGCAAATCCACCAGCCCGCACAATCCGTAAGCGACTCCCAACCCGATTCCTCCACTAAGCGCGGCAATCAGCAATGCCTCGATAAAAAATTGCCGCAGAATGGTATGCGCCGGCGCGCCCAACGCCTTGCGGACGCCGATTTCGCGGGTTCGCTCACGTACCGCAACCATCATTACGTTCATGACGCCGAGTCCGCCAAGAAAAAGGGTAACGATCCCTACTGCACCCAAAAAATATTTCATTCCATCGGTCATCTGGCGAAATGCTTTGGCTTCCTGAACGGTGTCCCAGATGGGACAAGCTTCTTTGTCGGTGGACTCGAAATTGTGCAGCCGCCCCAATACCGCACGGATTTCATGCTTGCAAGCCTCATGTTGCTCGACCGATTTCGGAGTCACCAGGAGTTGATCAAACGTATCGGCAGTCTGCGGAGGCTTGTTGGGAAAATCCTTGCGCATGGCTGAAAAAGGGATGAACACTTTGTTCACATCCCAGCCGTCATAGCTTGAATCCTGCTTCTTGGTCGCCATCACGCCAACGACAACGTACGGAATGTCGTTCAAATAAATATTTTGACCGACGGGGTTACGCCCGGGAAAAAGCTGCTTGGATGCGTCCGTGCCAAGGAAAGCGACGCGACGCGATTGCGCTTGATCATCCCAGTTGTAGAATCGGCCCAAGCCGACATTTAAGCTGCGAATAGAACCAAAGGGTGGGAACGATCCAGTAACTGTGAATGCGGCATTGTTGTAATTGCTATGTACGCGCAGATCCCCCTGCTCGAGCTCAGGAATGGCATCCTCGCAGTCCGGCGACTCGGCTTGAATCGAGGGAATGTCTGAATCCACCCAGCGCACTATTCTGCCAGCGCGCGCGCCTCCAGCCTGCAAGCTGGTGCGGCCGTGAAAGACAATCATCAGATCTTTTCCCAAAGTTTGGGCTTGCTCTTCTTGACCCTTACGCAGTCCCTCACCAGCGGCGACCATGAGAACGATGGAGACTATGCCCCAAGCTATGCCGAACATGGTGAGAAATGTGCGAAGCTTATGCGCCCACAAGGTTCGAAGAACGTCGCCGATAAGATCACGCAGAATCATTGAGGATGGACGCCGTCAGCCGGTAAAGGTAAGCCAGATCAGATGCGCTGGAGGCCTGAAGTTGATACGGGATCCAACCGAATTTTGTTGCAGAAATTATCGGAGATTAGCAAGGTCTTCATAGGCCGGACGCCCTCATCCGCCCTAGTCGAGCGAAGCTCGGCAGCAGCCGTTTCGCGAAACCTCAGGCGGCCACAGCCGCCACACCCGGACGAGAGCGTCCGGGGTCTACGCAATCGGCTCCCTACTGACTCGCAATCGGCAACAACGACTGCAACTGAAAACTTATCGTAGCAGGCCCAGCGGAAGCCGCTCCCAAGACCACAACAGGGCCCAGAATCCCACTCGCGGTCGGCTGAACGCTTGCCAGGCCATTCACATCCGATATCAGAGTTACTTCAGACTGCGCGAGAATGACAGGAATCGTTGGCTGTGATATTCCGCTTTGTGCGATCCACAAAATCGGCTCGCCATCAGGAGAACGGCCGACCACCGATTGGAAAAACACGCTTGCGCCGAGAACCGGATCGGGCGGTGTCGCCTGATCGGTCACACGAACTGTGACCGGCGCAAAGCTGGCTCCCACTTCCATAACTTGCGTGTTTCCCGAAACAGGTTGAAGTTGCAGCGCGCTGACCGGGACTGCGGTTGCGTTCCAGATTTGGCATGGGGAATTTCCTGGAGCGACACAGGCACTAACTTCTGCGTCGCCTGCAACTGTGACCACTTGGAGGTTGCTGGTGGCATACCCGTGGACGTCCGTGAGGACGGTGGCAGAGCTGAACGTACCCGAGCCTTTCATCACGGAATAATTCACAGCTTTGCCGCTTACGGGAGAACCGTTCGAAAGTATGCGAGCCGTGATAGGCAGATTTAACGTAGCACCTTGCGCCATAAACGCGAATGCTGGCGACAATGAAATATCAAGCGCTGTCGACCTACCCACGATTGTGGTCTGCACTTGCTGCGGGTTGGCGTACGAAGCGGGCGCGAGCTGAGCCGTAATCGTGATGCCTCCGTTCGTGAGCACGGTCAGACCCGTTGCAGCTTGTCCGCTTTGATCGGTCAAGACAGCGCAGCTAGGCCCTCCGCCACAAGCCGAGAACGCCACCGAGGGCAAAGACGTGAAGAACACGCTGGCTCCCGGAACCGGAGTCCGGCCGTCCGAGGCTCGGACTTGCACCCGAATGGGGTTTACGAGCTGGCCCCCGACCGCAATCGCAGGATTCGGACTCGAAAGCAAAGAGATGGTATCGGTGGGACCAGCGCCGTAAGTCAATACACCGGTCATAGTGGAGCTCGCGCCAGTCAGAGCGTCGCTGAGCGCTACATTCTGAATTCCGTCTGCCATCGGCGGAGCGTTGATCAGCAATTCTTTTGCAGATATCGCTACTAGCGGGGGACTCGCAGCGGCGATACCTACCGCAGTGTTGGCAAGGAATCCCAGCCCCTGAATTGCAATAGGAGTGTTACCCGCTACGCTTGCCCTCGCGGGGAAGATGTTATCGCCATAGAAAACTCGAGCATGATAGCGATAGTCGGGACGCCCATCTCCTCGGTAGTCGGCGATTCCGACACGAAATGCCGTGGATTGAAGCAGCGTTGCGTCCAACCGCGTCTCTCCGAAAACTGAGGTATTGAATGCCGAAGGGGTCTCAGCCGGCGCGGGAGATATAGGCGGGTCCGAAAGCGCCCACATTCCGGCGACTGGTTCAATTTTGTTTTGCACGGTCGCACCGAACTCATCGAGTGCTGTGACTACTACCGACAGAGTACGGTTGCTTTGAGCATTGAACCAGAAATAATCAGAATCACCGTAGGCACCCAACGAGCCTGTCCAGTCTCCGCCGGTCGGCAAGGGCACGGGCGAAGCAAAGCTTGTGGGACCGAACCAGTTCGGCTTCTGAATCGCGCTACTCTGCATGACGACATCCTGCTGGGTGTCACCGCCTAGCGCCACGGCTACTACTACTGGCTGGAACGTCCCGGACGGCTGGACCTGCAGGGGCTCATAGGGTCCTACTCCTTCAGACCACAATGGATCGAGCGCTTCCACGCTCAGCTGATATTGAGCGCTGCTTGCGCCCTTAGGAATTTGCAATCCAGAAAGGTCGAAAAATCCTTCGACAGCGGGATCTGCTGAGCCAAAATTCGTGAACGGCTGGCCGGTGCTGTCGTTGAATCCGGAAATTGGATTTCCCGCGTTGCCAGTAAACAGAAATCCGGAAACCGATGTGGCCGCACGAGCTCGCGAAGGCAGGCCGGTAGAGGGATCGATCCACCTCGCCACAACATTCACCCCTTGCATGCCTTGCTCCGGCTGGCCGGCAGCGCCCTCAAAGTACACGGTGCCATGGATTCTGGCAGTGCTGGATGAAAAAACCTGCTTGCCGGGGAAACTGCTCACGTTTTGAGATGTCACCGGGTATAGCCGTGCAAGTGCAGCCTGATCGTCCATCTTTGGAAGATATGGGTTCGTCAGGCCATTGTTGGAATAGCACAAGCTTATGGGAACGCAATTCACGGAATCCGCCGCATGCATAACCGGAAAGCCGCTGTAATCGTCGGCCGTTGCCTTTGGAATGCCTGTAATGACGTTCAGGTTCAGTTGGGACCAATCAAGCCCCAAGAGTTGCCCTAGCACTCGCACTAGGCGGTATTCCATATCCGGCAGCTGACTAGAACTCTGGGCGCAATTACCATTCAATACGATCAGTGCATGAAGAAAGTGCGAATCGCTGCCGAAATTGTCGACGCCTCCGTAAGCCGCGTTGTTGAAACAAGATGAGCCTGCGCCCGCACCCTGCCCCAGAAGGGCGTCAGTCACCGACCCGTCCGCGTCGTAAACGATTCCTATGGGCTTCGCCACAGCGCCCGGTTCAATATCGGCTGGGATGTTAATGCTGCCGTCCGGATTCACGGTGACATTCGCGCCGCTAACGTCTTCGGCGAGTTGCCCGCCGCGCACGGCTAAGACCGCGGCTGTAGGGATTGACGTCCATTGACTCCATGCGTCGGCAACGAACGCGTCGGCGCTGGCGCCGGAGAGGATTGGGCTAAGATTGCCTCGATCGGTGTAGAAATTGAGCAGTCCCTGAGACCACGTCAAGGGCGTACCAGCCGTTCCGGAGTTGAAGTAAGTGGTCCCAGCCACGTAGTTTGGGCCGCCGGCGAAGACCGCCTGGGTTAGAAAAATGGGAATGGCCAGGATCAGGAGCGTACGGAGTCCGGCGGAATTATGGCAACGCGCCTTCGTGGTCATGGCTTTATTCCTGGGAGGCTCGGCGGATCCCGTTTGATAGTTCTCTCCAAGTCATTCGGCTTTGGCGTTGCACCGGAGCTGCGAGCACTGGATTCGCGGCGACAGCAGCAACCTGTTCCCGGTTCAGCAAAACATGCCCATAGGAATCCAGCCGGAACTTTCCCAGTTCACCTCCAACCGGGCTGGTCAATCCCAGTTTTCCGGGAGGAAAAAGAAATAGCATTGTCCGCTCGCCGACCCGGTAGTGCTCGCCGGATTCCCATCGACCGGCCCATTCGCGGATCACTAACGTTTGTCCGCGGCGGACCCCTCGAAGCGCGTTTTCCACATGGAATGTGATTCGGACTATCGCGACCCCATTCGGGGAAGTTGGTTCGACCCGAGTCACAGACTTAACGGTCCCCACGAAAATGTATCCGGAGTTTCGGTTGAGTTGGACCAGAGTGGGCACGCCGTACCGGGGGCCAACAGGCTGACGTTGTGCGAAAACCGCCAGGGTCGACACGAACAGCAATGCCGACGTGAGGAGTTTAGTGCGCAGCGCCAAAACTGGAGGAAACAACTGCATTGAGCCTCGGAATTCGAGGCCAGCTCGCTGACGGAGAGTGAGTCGATGCTACAGAGCGAACGAGAGTTCGGATGTGTTGATCATCACATGGTGAGTGTGATGTGTGAACATTCCCCGTCGGGCCGCGTTACTGCTGTCGCGCGAGTTTCACGGCGATACTCCGCTGCTCCCCTGGTCCAGGGGATACGAATGAATTGCCTTTCTCGTGATACCTCGCCTTCGCATAGCCTCTCGATGAGACGTCTATTGTTATCTCAGTCGGGGGGGCACTTACGTCGTACACGCCGGAGACACTTGAAGTGATGCAGTAGGTTGGGCGGAGCACCTGACAAAGCGTGTATTCAGCCTGTTCAAGCGTGCCACCAGTGACGGCGTCGACTGCCGTGAGGTGTAGCACCGCAGGCTTCGGCCCAAGCTTCAAGTCGCCAAACGGTAAGTTTTGCCCTGGGGACAGGTGAACCTTCGGGATCTCTCTATTTGGAGCCAGACTAAAGGCGAAAGCGCTATCGGGGTAACCATCCTCCACCTTGAAGGCGTGAATCGCATACCGCCCAGCACTCGCATGAATTTCAAACTTACCGTCCTTGTAAGTCTTTACTGTATCTTGCCGAGCCGACGGGGGCCCATCCATAGTCTCCAGATAAACCTCCGCACCCTCAACTGGTTCACCCTCCTCTGTCACTACACGGCCTGTGACAGAGGCGATCGTGTCCGGTAGGGCTCTCGACGGGACACACAAAAGCAGAAGCACACACACAAGGTAAAAGCGCAAGCCAGTAAACCTCCGCGAAATGATCCAACTGCCAATGTAATCAGTAGTTTGAGGGCGATCTCGTCAGCCACCCGCTAACGCTTCGCTCCCAGTAATCTAACTCGCCCATTGGCTTTCGAACAAATGCTTCCGACCTCCAATTTCTTTTCTTGCCAGAATGCATGTTCCTGAATATTATCTCTTGCTCATTGCTACATTTTGGAAACAAGTCTCATGTTTCAGGGTAGATGTTCCGTGAATTGCAGTGGAATCTCGCGCAATTGCGACAGGCTCCCGGGTTTTGTGCCGCGCTTTACTGTGACGGCACAGAACTCGGGAGCTTGTCTCGTTTGAGTTGATTCGACGGCGACGCGTAGTGTCCACCTGTTTGTTTTCTCCGAATTTTCCGAGGGGGTAATTCGAAGCAAAGGCTTCACGGGAAATGCGGGATTCAAATTTGGCGAAAGGAGTAACTTGTGAGAGAAAAAGGTACAGTCAAGTGGTTCAACGGGGCCAAGGGGTATGGTTTTATCCAGCGCTCCACGGGGGAAGATGTCTTCGTACATTTTTCCGCAATCCAGGAAAACGGTTACCGCACTCTGAACGAGGGCGAGACCGTGGAGTTTGATTTGCTGAAGGGCCCCAAAGGGTTTCAAGCATCAAACGTCAGCAGGGGATAGAGTCGATCGCGTGTCGGAGAAACCCTCTCAGTTCCCCTGGGAGGGTTTGTTATTTGCGGCTCCTGGCTCTTAGCTTCTGGCTTGAAACTATTATTGCAGCTCCAGGGACACTAAGTCGCCGCTGCCTTTTCCGCTAGCCTTGTAATTGACCATCACCGTCTGGCGTTGCCATCCACAGGAGAATGCGTCGGTTCCAATGAGGAGCAGCGATTTATAGTCTGCGGTTCGCAGTTTTAGCGTTGTCCCTGCTGACGACACAGTTAAAACCGCTGCAGGGGTTTTGGAGCAGTCGACGCTGACCAGCGTCCCCTTCAGGAATTTAATTGGACGCGTGTCTGGCTTGGGATCCGCTGCTGGGGTCGGCGAGGATTCAGAATCGGTGTCGGAGTCACTATCAGCTTGCTGAGAATTCTGTTTCGACTGTCCCGCGGAATGCTTCGCTGAGGCTTCAACCCCAGGGGCTTCGGCTTGCGGAAGAACGCCGTACTTCTTCAGTGTCGGCAAATCTTCCAGATCTTTTCGAGCCGCGTGCGCGACTTGAGGATTCTGACTCGCTTTCAGGCGATTCAGTAGGGCTGTGGCATCGTCCCACTTCTTTAGGGCGAAGTAGATTTTTGCGAGGTTAAGCAAGTAGGTTTCGCTGCGCGGGCTGAGTTGAATGGCAGGCCGCATTGCGTCCATTGCAGAATTATTGCCGCCCCCTTGCAGCCTGGACATCGCCAACATGTTGTAGGCTTCGGCAAACTCGGGATTCCAATCGATGACCGCGCGTAAATCCTGCATCATATTCGCGATCCCTGGAATTTGGCCGCGCAACTGGGCCTGTCGATACTTGGTGAGCGCGGAATAGTAGCGTACCCATGGGTCCTTGGGATCGATTTGCGCGGCCTCGCTCAACTCGGCATCGGCCTGGTCAAATTCTTTCTTTTGCATGTGCACCCACGCCAATGCCCGGTGGGCAATCGCATTTTCTGATTTCGGATCATCGATGATGGCTTGCAATTGCGACGTGGCTTGCTGCCGGTGTTCAGGGAGCCGAGCCGCCATCTCCGCAATCGCCGCCTGTGCTTCTGCATCAGAGATCTGCGCTGTGCTCGTTCCAATATTTTCCGCATCCTGCGTGGTAGCAAAATGGGAGACCTGATACACGGGGGAGTTGAGATCGAAGGATTTTGTGTCCGGCAGTCTTGAGGCGTCTAATGCGAGGAATAAAGGTGTGAGCGACTTGAAATAATCTTTCACCGCCTGATCGAACTGAGCTACGGACATGCCGTAGGCCTGCTGAATCGCGTCGGGGACCGATGCGCCCTGATTTTGAACCAGGTCGAAATAGGTTCCGGTCTCGGGCAATTTGCTCTTGTTCAAGAGGTAATGAACGACCATCCACGACTGCGCGTAGAAGAGCGAATGATGGGTTCCCTCCTGATATCCCGAGACGTAGTCGTGCATGGTGAATAGATCTGGAGTGGCGAGCCATACCGGCGTGGTTAGCAACTCAGTCAGCGATTTGGGGGGATTTCGCTTTTGGACTGGATCTCCGAGTATGTCCTCATTCCACGTCACGCCCAGTTCCGGGTCGCCGCCGATTTCCGCCTGATTGCCAACCAGACGAAGAGAAGAAAAATACTCGGCGAAACCTTCGTCAAACCAAGGCTGCGTAGGCGGGTAGTTATAGGTCAAGAACAAATGTGCAAACTGATGGGAAACCGCACGCCAACTCTCCGGCTCAAACAAATTTAAAACGATGTAATTGCGATCTGGCCCGGAAAGGAAAAAGCCCGGCGCCGAGGTCGGCTGTCCCTGGCGAATGGGAGCAACCTCGGCGTATTCCTTATCGCTGCTTAAGGCAATGACGTCGAGCGGCTCGGACAAATTCAGCTTTCTTCTAAAAAGAAGTTGTCCGAAAACACCGCGCATCTGCTCCAGACGTACGGCCACTTCGCGGACTTTTTTTTCGTCCGCGTCTGATAGAACTGAAAAGTGGTCTGAACTTACTCGAATCCATTTAATTTTGGCGGGTTGCGCAGCCTGGGCTTGACTAGTGAAGAATAAAGCCGAGCAAAATAAAGTTCTGATGACTCGCCGGGAAAGGCTTTTTGAATGACACATGAATTGGCGCTCGGAGCGACTGCGTTTGAAAATGCTACCACGCCCCGCGGAACCGCTAAGAATTCTGCAATCTCGCGAGCGCCCACTTCGCGGACTCAGCGACGACGGCGTCATCGTCCGTCTTTAAATTCTCCAGTGCGGGTACGAATCCCTGATCTCCGCTATTGCCCATGGCGATCACGGCGTTTCGCCGAATCCCACTACGTTTAGCGCGCTTGATGGCCGAGCCCCGAAATTTTTCCCGAACTTCTTTCTCACTGATATTAGCTAACCAATCCAATGCCGGATTCACCAGGCCCTCTCGTGTTTGGAACTCTGGTGCGCTGGTCACCGGCGATTTCCGGTTCCATGGACAGACATCCTGACAGATATCGCAACCAAAGATGTGACGCCCCATTCCATCGCGCAAGTCTTCGGGGATGCTGCCACGTTTCTCGATGGTGAGATATGAAATGCAGCGAGTCGCGTCGAGCTCGTAAGGCCCGACGAAAGCATTCGTCGGACATGCATCGATGCATCGGGTGCAGCTGCCGCAACGGTCAGCGGCTGGCATATCCGCCGGCACCTCCACCGAAGTCAGGATCACGCCGAGGAAGAACCACGACCCCAGCTGCTGATTCAGAATGCAGGTGTTCTTTCCAATCCATCCGATTCCGGCATACTTGGCGTAAACACGTTCAACGATTGGGCCTGTATCGACGTAGCATCGCGTGATTATTTCTGGCATCGTCGTTCGGAGCGCATCTTCGACCAGCCGCAATCGCCGCATGACCGCGTCGTGATAATCTTCTTTGCCCCAGGCGTATCGGGAGATCCATCCCTTGTTCGGATTGTGTTCCTGAGTCGAATAGGGCGCTGTCGTGTTGTAGTTGATTGCACAAACGACGACGCTGCGCGCCCACGGGAAAGTCTCGGCTGGAGACGAGCGCTTCAGTTTTCCGAAGTCATCTCGCGATTCGAGATATTTCATGTCGCCGGCGTGACCTGCGTCAATCCAGGGGGGAAAACGCACTAGTTCGGGATGAACTCTTAACTGGGCGATGCCAGAGAGTTCAAAGCCCGCGTCGCGGGCTGCTTGTCGGACGGCTACTGTAATTTCGGCGGTTGAAGCATCGGACATATGCCTATGATCATTATCTCAGGTGTAATTCCTCGAACATGGATTCCGAGCACCCGACGATTCGATTGGGACAGCGTCTTATAATAAACAGATCTAGCAATGTCAAAGGCATCAACTAACGAAAGTGAAACTGTAATCGAACAGTATGTCGCCAGCTTTGAAAGACTGGATGACATGGTCGACATGGGCCTTGACGAGATCGCACAGCAACTCGCTGTCGGCGAGGCCGACGTATATGGGTGGCGCCGCTGGCGGGCAATGAAGTTAGAAACAGAGCACTCGTTTTTGGAACCTATCTATGCCGCGCTGCCTGCCCGATTCCCTCCTCTCTATGAGAAGCTCGTACTCTCCTATCGATGGGCTGAAGTCCATTTGGACTCGCACACATTGTTTCCAAACCCGCCTGGACCCGACTTGAGCGGCCTTCTTCGAGCAATGTTACGGGATCCGGCAATGTGCGGCGCTCTCTTGCCCGCAGGGTATATCCAGTTCGCAAAAGGGGCTGACATGGATTATGACGCTGTTTGCTTCGATCTAAGCTCTCGTAAGAAAAACCGAGACTACAAGATCGTGAAGGTCGATCAGGAAGAAATTCTGTGCAATAACCGCGTGAAAGTTGTGACAGAAGTAGCTCCGAGCTTCGAACAGTTGATGCGGGGCACAATCACAGAAGCGAGCAAGGCGAGGGTCTCCTGAGCGCCGAAGGATCCCCACCACTGCCTTACATGGTGAGGGTTCATGCGACTTGCCGAAAGATAGGGATGCTTCGACTCTTTGAGCTTCCGCGAGCGGAAGCTCAGCCTCGCTCAGCATGACAGAGTGCTATCTACCGTTCCGCAAGATACGCCTCTTTATATTCCAAATAGTTGTTGGCGTAGCGCATGATTGCTTCGTGATCTTTGCCTTCCAGCTTGCGATGAAATTTGCCAGGCGAACCCATCCACAGCGATTCTGGCGCGACTACCGCTCTTTCAGGAATCAGGGTTCCTGCAGCAATGATCGAACCAGTACCAATACGAGCACCATTAAGAATGATCGATCCCATCCCGATCAGACAGCGATCCTCGATCGTGCAGCCATGCAACGTGACCGTGTGGCCGACCGTCACGTATTCGCCGACAAACACTCCGTATTGCTCTTTCATGCCGTGCAGCACGCTACAGTCCTGAATATTCGAATACGCGCCGATGCGAATCGAGTGAACGTCGCCGCGGACGACGGCGTTCATCCAAATGCTGGCATGTTCGCCGAGGACAACGTCTCCGATAACTTGTGCAGAGTCGTCAACGTAGCAGGACGCTGGGATCGTGGGCGAAATGCCTTTGTAAGCGCGGATCATTGTTTAGAAATCATTGTTTAGAAATCATTGTTTAGAGATCATTGTTTTGGGATCATTGTTTAGAGATCATTGTTTTGGGATCATTGTTTAGAGATCATTGTTTGGGGATCACTGTTTGGGAGTGTCCTGCTTAAGACCCAGGCGCTCTGTCATTTCCTCGTAGAGAAAGCCTTCGCCCGGGCGGTAAGGCTGCACCCACTCGCCATCAATCACAAACTGCGGGATGGCCCGCTTCCCGGTTCGCTTAATAACCTCCTCGGCAGCACCGGGAGTCTTTTCTATATCAATATCGGTGAATGGAATATTGTGTTCCTGTAGGAATCGCCTCGCAATGCGACATTCAGGACACCAAAATGCGGAGTAGACCGTGACTTCCATCGTCCTCTGAGTGTACCTGTGGGTTGGATTGGATAGCCACAACCAAGGGCATTTGTCGTTCCGAACCGCTTTAGCGGTGAGGAATCTTCTTTTCACAGGACGCAACACACGGCTTTCGGCGATGTGGTTAAATCACCCAGGCGGAACGGCTGAAAACCACGCCACACCAAAACACCGGGAGCGGAGTATGCCAGGTTCACAACTTGCCGAGTTTCACTCAGCTTGGACGGGCAAGAGTGCCCGTCCCCACACAGGCAAAGGCAAAAGCCGCCAGCTCTTTCCTGACGGCTGATTGCTGAGTGCTGAATGCTCCCTACCTGCTCTCGTAAAGCAACACACCTTCGGCCTTCTCCGAGTCAACCGGACGATAGAACAGCTTGTTATCGTCGAGGAAGACTTCGATGAATGCCGGCCGCGTGGTGATCGTTCCCTGGATTAGCGCCTCTGACAGCGGGTCTTCTATGTATTTCTGAAGGGCCCTTCGCAGCGGACGCGCTCCGTAACTTCTGTCTCCCAGGGTCTGGCTGAGAATCCATTTCTTGGCTTCGTCGGTCACCGTTACGGTAATCGACTTTTGTGCCAGGTTCTGGTTCAGCAGCGTGACCATGAGTTCGAGGATCTGGATGAGATCGTTCTCGCTCAGCGCGCTGAACAATATGATCTCGTCGAGACGGTTCAGGAACTCGGGATTGAACGTGCGTTTAACTTCGTTCTTCACCAGATCTTCGACTTTTTCGGAGATCATGTCCTCCTTGCTCGACTGGAAGCCGAGTCCTTCGCGGCGCTGCAAGTGACGCGCTCCGATGTTCGAAGTCATGATGATGATCGTGTTCTTGAAATCAACCGTGTTGCCGAGGCCGTCGGTCAGTTGTCCGTCTTCAAATACTTGAAGAAGAATGTTGAAGACATCGGGATGAGCTTTTTCGATTTCGTCCAGCAGCACGACGGAATAGGGCGCACGCTTCACGCGCTCGGTGAGCTGACCACCTTCTTCGTAGCCTACGTATCCAGGAGGCGAGCCGATCAGCTTAGATACAGAATGCTTTTCCATGAACTCGGACATGTCGAATCTGATTAGCGACTTTTCGCTTCCGAACATGAATTGAGCCAGTGTGCGTGCAACTTCCGTCTTGCCGACGCCGGTTGGTCCGAGAAAGAGGAATGATCCAATCGGCCTATTCGGACTCTTGAGCCCCGCACGTGAGCGTCGAATCGCCCTAGCCAACGCGACTATAGATTTATCCTGCGAGATGATGCGCTTATGCAGCTCTTCTTCGATGCGCAGCAGCTTCGCTGATTCCTCTTCTTTGATCGACATTACCGGAACGCCGGTCCAGCGCGAGACAACATCTTCAATATCCTCGCGGCCGACGACGCCAGTGGCCGATTCGTCCAAATGATATTTTTCGCGAAGAGCGCGCAGGTTCTCGCGCTCCTTGCGTTCCTCGTCCGAATAGAAACGTGCCTTCTCGAATTCGTGATTCGCGATGGCATTTTCCATCCGATGGACGATGAACTTGATCCGCTTCTGCACCTCGGTGATCTCTTCCGGCAGCGAAGTCTGGCGCAGTTTCACACGCGCTCCAGCTTCATCAATCAGATCGATGGCCTTGTCTGGAAGAAAACGGTCCGGGATGTAGCGGCTGGAATGCGAGACCGCGAAGTTGATGGAGTCGTCGGTGTAGGTGACGGCGTGAAACTTCTCGTAGCGGTCCTTTATTCCGAACAATATTTTTGTTGCATCCGCCTCATTCGGAGGCGGAACTTTCACGGCCTGGAAACGGCGCTCAAGCGAGCGATCTTTTTCAATCGACTTGCGATACTCGCTCGGAGTCGTGGCGCCGATACACTGAATCTCGCCGCGGGACAATGCCGGCTTCAGGATGTTGGCGGCGTCGAGCGATCCTTCCGCCGAGCCAGCTCCGACCAGAGTATGGAGCTCATCGATGAAGATGATGGAGTTCTGCGACTCCATCAGTTCTTTCATTATGGTTTTAAGCCGCTCTTCAAACTGGCCGCGATACTTCGTACCGGCAACAATCAGCGAAAGATCCAGGGCAAGAATGCGTTTGTCCGCCAGGAACGATGGAACTTCGCCGTCGGCGATGCGCTGCGCTAATCCTTCAACGATCGCGGTTTTACCGACACCCGGTTCTCCAATCAAGACAGGATTGTTCTTGGTTCTGCGGCAAAGAATCTGCACCACGCGCTCCACTTCACCGTCGCGTCCGACTAATGGATCAAGTTGATTGTCCATCGCGGCCTGAGTGAGATCGCGTGAAAATTCGCTTAATAGGGACGATTCGCGCTGGCGCGCCGGTTGAGATTTCTCCTGGCTCGTACGAGCCAATTCCTCGCGGATGGTCGAGAGACGCAATCCCCGCTCATGCAGGATTTCAGCGGCAAAGCACTTTTCCTCTCGCAGCAGTCCTAAAAGAAGATGCTCAGTGCCAATATGCTTATGAGATAACCGCTCCGCCTCTTCCGCGGCATACGCCAAAACCCGCTTGCATTCATTGCTCAACGGCAAATCTACAGAGGTAGAAACCTTTTCCCGGATAGTAGTGTGACCTTCGATTTGCTTGCGGATGGATTCAACCGACGCATGAGAGCGCAAAAATCTGTTCGTAAGGGCCTTATCTTCGCGCAAAAGTCCCAATAAAAGGTGTTCCGTTTCAATATAAGGAGAGCCAAACTGGCTGGCTTCGTAGCGCGCAAAAAAGATTACGCGCCTTGCCTTTTCCGTATAACGTTCAAACATATAGCCCTTCCCCCTGGATTCCCCGAAAGCCGCCTATTGTAAATGGCCCTCCAGCCCTCGGAACCCTGTGGCCCTATTATCATTGATGCAATCGGGGTGCCAACGATCCCCCGATCCCCCATAGGCTATTGGCACCTGGGATTCAGTTACCAACAAACCCAATAATTAATCATGAAAGCAATCAAATACAAACTTTTCACCATGCCACCGCTTGCCAACACCCCATTGACCATTTCGTCACGTTCCCGTCAAAATGTCAATTGCCGTTACGTGCTATCCCCCTAGCGTTTCAGGTACGACCTCCTCGATCTTGCCACTTTGCAAGCGCAATACTCGACTGCATCGTTTTGCAAAGGACAAATTGTGGGTTGCGATCAGGGAGGTTAGTTGATAGTCACGATGTAAACGGTCTATCAGCTCGAATACCGAATCAGCGGTGCGGCTGTCGAGATCTCCGGTTGGCTCATCCGCGAGCAAGAGCTTTGGCTTGGTAATAAGGGCGCGCGCCAGGGCTACACGCTGTTGCTCGCCTCCGGAAAGCTCTCCCGAACGGTGATGCGACCTCTCCGCCAGACCGACTTCCATGAGCCACCGCGAAGCCTCTACTTGCACGTCCTTGCGGGGACGCCCTCGAAGCAATAACGGCATAGCAACATTTTCCAGGGCTGTGAATTCCGGAAGCAGATAGTGGAATTGCCAAACAAAACCGATTTCGCGGTTACGAAAATCGGCAGCATCATTCTCCGGGAGCGAACTCACTCGCAGGTTCGCGAAGTACACGTTACCCGAAGAAGCCCTATCGAGTGTGCCGAGGATGTGCAACAAAGTGCTCTTTCCAGCACCCGACTCGCCGACAATTGCAAGCATTTCTCCTTGCGCCACCTGGAAGGATAAATTTTCAAAGAGCACCAATTGCGAAGCCGATGTCTGAAAGACTTTCCTCAAACCTTCAGCCCGCAATATCACCTGTTCCATTAGATGCAATAGAAACGCTCCTCGTCTCAAGAATCAGCGCTAGCTCAACTTGTGGAGACATTAAAACACGGTGGGGGGTCACGCACGGAGAGAGAAAGAGACAACGTGGGAACAACCCGCGCGGTTACCTGACGAGAGGGTCCGTTAGTCCGCGACACTAGACACGCCGCCCCAGAAGACACACGATGGTACTATTCGTCCGAAGCAATCGTGGAGATAACATGTCCAAGAAAGAACTCGTGCGGCTTGTCAGCCGCACATTAGCAATATTTTTCGCCAGTTGGGCGTTCGCGGATATTACATACCTGCCAGACCGCTTCTTCGAGCTGTTCCATCACATGAACCGTCGCAGCGTACCGGTCGGGGAAGATCATCTCGCAAAGTACTATTCGCTGATGACATTTTTCACCCTAGTGCGCATGCTGGCATTTTTCCTTGCCGCGGTATGGTTTTGGAGAGGTGGAAAGAAAGTTGAAGCCCTTTTTTCGCCAAGCATGGCGGACCACGAATCGGCGGAATCGACGTAGAGATTCGAACCCGGGAACCTTGTGAGCCGAGAGCGTGGCTCCCTTACTTATCGAATCTACGACGGAACTCCCGCCCCGTGTCCCGGCTGCGGCATTGCAGCCGCGGTAGTTGCCGCGGCGGCTTCGTTCAGTATTCGGTGATGGATGGTGAACAGCGCCAGCTCCAACCGATCCGACACGCCGATCTTGTCGTAGACGTTGCGAAGGTAGTTCTTGATGACCTGCTCGGTTGTCCCCAGTTGCGTCGCGATTTCTTTGTTCTTGTATCCCTGAACGATGAGAGCGACAATGCGCAGTTCTTTCGCCGTCAGGCGATCCCGCACTCGCAATCCCACCATATCGTTCTCGGTCAACTCGCTTGGGACGGCGATATCCTGCACCCAATTTTCGCCGCGAGCGACTTTGCGGACGCAATCCACTAAAGCCGCGCTGGTGACATTGCGATACACAACTCCGTTGGCTCCCGCGCCCATGTAGCGTTGCGCGCTTTCGCCGGTATCGGCCAGCACGATCAATCGAGTTTTTGCTTTCGTGGCCGCGGCGAGAATTCCATTGAAATCGGAATGAAATCCGCCAGCGACGATTAGCACCGCCGCTCTGAACTTATCTAAGGCCATGAACATCTGTTCTTGGGTTTGCGCCTGGGCCACTATGCGCATTTCGTCTTCGACTGCCAGGACTTTGGCAATCCCGGCGCGGAAAATTGCCTGGTTATCGGCCAGAATTAGTTTCAGCATCGCGTCAGCACCTCAGTGTTACTCGTGACGAACGAAATCGTAGGAATCAATAACACAGGCTACGCCGCGGGCTTCAGAGCTCTTGCCTCCGCTCGCGGGCTCATCGGTTCGCACCACGCGGCCGATGCACTTGACCATTACAGGTTCTTTGGCGCCGGTAACTTCGGGCGGCAATGAAATCTCAAATTCCACGTTCGATCCGATTTCAAGATTCGCGTCGGCTCGAATGTAAACTCCAGCAGCGCTGAGATTGCCCGTGACGCCGCTGTGTTCTCCACTCTCTTCAGCTCTATGAATCTTGATGGGCAGTTCTAAAGGGAACCTTTTTCCCGTCCGTGCTTCGGACACAAGACCTCCTCGCTCCCGACCATTCTTGCCCGCAAAAGCCAGGTCCGCGATATATTTCTCCTAGTAAAATCCGATGAATTGCTTAGGGGCGGTTATATCACGGAACGCCTGTCCGTTAAAAGCCTGTTAATCCGGCTATTTAGGTAGCAAGTAGGTTCCCTCGCGGCCCCAGTCGGGGTTCCAGCGGTGGGTTGCCTCGTGCGGATCTGAAGAAGGAGGAAATTTTTTGGCGAATTCTGGCTTCAACGGTCTGCGAGTGCTGTCGCTCGAAAGCCGCCGTTCCAAGGAAATTGCGCAACTGATTATCAATAATGGAGGCCAACCCATGGTTGCGCCATCCACCCGCGAGGTTCCTGACTCGAACGCCAAGGAATTGGAGTTCGCCGCGAGTTTACTGCAAGACCATTTTTCGGCTGTAATCTTCATGACAGGCGTAGGCACGCGTGCTTTGACTCAAGCGGTGGAACCGGTCTGCTCCCGCGCCCAGTTCGTTGCGGCGCTCAGCCGTACGAAAGTAGTCGCTCGTGGTCCCAAACCTATCGCGGCGCTGCGCGAGTTAGGAGTTCCGGTGACACTCGCCGTGCCGGAACCAAATACCTGGCGGGAAATTTTGATGACCCTCGATCAAAACGCCGAAAAGGTTCCGCTACAAGGCCGACGGATTGCAGTTCAGGAACACGGCGTTCCAAGCCCAGAGCTTTATGGGGGACTGCGGGAACGGGGCGCCGATGTCATCCCGGTGCACGTTTATCACTGGTCGTTGCCCGAGGACACCGGTCCATTGCGAGAAGCCATTTCTGCTGTTACTCGAAATGAAATTGATGTTGTTATGTTCACGTCATCGGTACAGATAGTTCATCTCTTTCAGATTGCTGAAGAAATGAAGCTGCGAGAGCATTTAACAAGCGCTCTCAATCGGGCCGTTATTGCATCGGTAGGTCCGGTAACTTCCGATGCTCTGAAGGAATACGGGATTAGCGTTGATCTGGAGCCAACCCATCCAAAGATGGGATTCTTGGTAAAAGAGACCGCGGAACAGAGCACAGAACTCAAACGTAGCAAAGCATCGAACTAAGCAAATTATAAAAGAGGCGCACTATGCACCATATTGAGCCAAATATCTGGGCAATCTTCGCAGCCGCGATTGTCAAGTTTGTCATCGGAATGATTTGGTACGCTCCGCCTGTATTTGGCGCATCGTGGATGAAACTAACGCGATGCACTCCCGAAAAGTTCAAGAGCGCAATGCCAAAAATATTTGCCGGAGATTTGATAGGAAACCTAGTGATGGCATTTATTCTGGCGCACTTTGTACGCTGGTTGGGCGCAACATCCGCTCTTGAGGGCGCTTCCGTCGGGTTCCATTGCTGGCTTGGGTTTGTTGCAGTGGTTACCTTTACCTTCATGCTTTACGAGCAGCGGCCTTTTAAGCTGTTCCTGATTAACAATGGATTTCAGTTGATCTCGCTCATGGCGATGGGCGCAATCCTGGCGGTTTGGATATAACGGAATTTAGAGGATCAGCGCGCTCTCGCCAGCACCAGCGTGACATCATCCGGCTGCTCGTGGTCGCCGATCCAATCGTCTACTGCTGCCGTTACGATTTCAGTGATCCGTTCCAACGGCAAATCCCGATTCTCTTGAACGATGTCGATTAGGCGATCTTCACCGAATTCGCCAAATTCATTTTCGGGTTCGGTTATTCCATCACTGTATGCGATGAAGATGTCGCCTCGGCGGAGCTGCGCGGACCCTTCGTCATAATCCACTCGGTCGAACATTCCTACGACAGTTCCGCCGCGGTCCATTTTTCGGACGGAACCCTGTTCGCTCAAAATGATCGGCGGCAAATGACCGCCGTTGCTGTAGGTGAGTCGTCTTTCCTCGCCTTCATAAATGGCGAGAAATAGCGTCGCGTATTTTTCCATCGGCGTGCTTTGGAAAAGCTGATGGTTGAGTAATGTGAGTAGCGTTCCTGGCGAAACCTCCGCACCTTGCAGACTGGAACCGAGGCTCATGCCTGATCCGCCTCCGCCCACAATGGCTGGCTCTCGCAACATGGGAATGCCCTCAAGACTGTAAGCTCGCACCGCAGAGTGGATTGTGGCCATTAGAAGAGCCGCTGAAATCCCCTTCCCGCTGATGTCCCCCATCGCCAGAAGTAGCCGGTCAGAATCAAGCTTCAGAAAATCGTAATAATCTCCGCTAACGGTTCGCGCGGGACGGCAAAATCCATGAACTTCCAGCGAGGCCATTTGCGAAATCTGCCGCGGAAAAAGTTGCGCCTGCACTTCCTGCGCGATGGCCAATTCATTTTCCAGCCGCTGTTTTTCCTTTTGCTCCTGAATCAGCTGCTCGAGCGAGGCCGTCATGGAATTGAACGAATTTGCCAACGCCGCCAATTGATCGCTGGACCTCACTGGTATGCGATGGCTGAAATCTCCACGATTAATATGCTGAGTGGCGTTGTACAGTTGGGCGACGGCACCGGTAACCGAACGCGTGAGTCGCAAGCTGATGAGCAGCGCGGCCAACTCAATCAACGCAAACACTACCGCGACAATGAGCAAGCTGTATTCAATGGCCGGGGCGAACTCTCCCATGGCACCGAACAATCTGTCGTAAAGCTTCGAAAGCCGCGTCTGAACGCTGATCGCGGCCGGGTTGTTATGGTCCCCGGTCTCCCAGTCCACTACCCGAACGGCAGTGGCAAAGCTCACCTGCTTATCCATGGTGCGTGTCGGCGACGGGATGCTTCCTGTCGTAATGGTCGGCACGGGCAAGTCTTTGCCGGTATCCAGCACGTAGACCCCAGCCTGGTTGGTATCAACACGCTGGGCTTTGTCATTAGTGCTCCCGAGTTTTTTCCCCCCTGCAGAATCTGGCTGGTCGATTTTGTGAATCGTCAGCCCGGACGCATACAGAGTTATTTCGCCAAGGTCCGTAGCCAAGTCCTGCAGAAGCACCCGGTCCAGCGGTTCGCTCGTGAGCACGGTCAGTTCGCCGCCGGCCACGGGAATAGTTTCCGACGCCCGTAGTGATAACTTGTCGTGATGTCGAACCACATCCGTGAATGCCGGCTTCAAATAAGAAGGCAGCGCTGGCGGATCGGAGGCTATTCCCTTTGGGGAGTTGCTTAGAATGAGTTTGTCATTAAGCCACACATGAACACGACGCCCGGACCACGATTTGTGGGTTTCCCGCAAACTTTCTAGAGCTTCTGTTTGCGGACTGCCTCCGCCCCGCATTTGGGACGCTAATTCGTGAGCAATTGCAGAGTTCGCCGCCTCGAGACCACGAAGTTCAGAACTTAATTTCGTCGTAACGATAAACGTCGCGAACTGTCCCGCAAACAAGTAGAAGGAACCAAGCGTCAGTGCCACCAGCAAGACCACCGGAATCACGCCTATGAACATGTAAGTAACGATAAGGCGATTGCGAAGGCGCCACAGCATTTTGCCTTTCGCCCACCGCAGGCCCAAGAATCCGAATAGAACAATGACGATGATGCTTAAAAAAGTGACCCAGCCGCCCAGCGCAGGACCATAGGAGGAGTGAAAGAGCGCAAGTATCCGCTGCAAGGCAAAAAGAAAAATCGCGAGTCCTAGGAGGTACCAGGCTATTTGCGCGAGCCTGCTTTTAGGCAGCAAACCTGCCTCGCTCAAGCGAAGGCGATAATAGCGGTAGCGGGATGGCATGGTCCGGGTGGTTAAACTGCATTATATGGATGCCGCTGGGCGATCGGGATATTCAAATCCCGGTATTCAGATTTAGGCAATCAGATTTCTGGATAGAAATCAAAAAACGCGTCCAGGCTATTTTTCAACTGCTTCTCTATTTCCTTCTTGCTGCCCTCGAGAACGTGCATGGTCACATGCGCCTCGTTGCCATTCTTTAGCTTCAGTGTCGCGTCCCCTACTTCCGCAACTTCCTCCGAGGGTAAGAGACGTAATCCGTAGACAAGGGTTAGGTTCGCCATAGATTTATTGTAGCGGAGCATTTAACAATCAGCACTCAGCACTCAGCCCAGTCGCCAGCCCCCGAAGCGGGATGTGGCAGAATGGGAAGTGCCGAGTTTCAGCCGGGCCACTCCCTGCAACAGACTCTAAGTCGGCCTTGGCTGAATGCTGAGTGCTGAATGCTTTTTTCACTCCGCAACAAAAGGCTTCCACTTCTCAGGGCTTGGTGGTCGCGTGGCAAGGCTCACAATGACCAGCGCGAGCACCGAGACCACGAGCGCCGGGAAAATTGCATCCCGCTCAGCCCATGCTGGAGGCAGGAAATGTTTGCCTCCGTAATTCCATGCGATTGTCACCGCAGTTCCGACGGCGATGGAAGAAACGGCTCCGGCAGCGTTGGCACGCTTCCAGAAGAACGCCGCCATGACCACGGGAGTGATCGCGGCGGAATAAATCGTGTACGCATATAGAGCCATCGCTAAGACCGATGTCCAATATGCTCCCTGCGCTAGAGCGAACAAGCCAAGCAATAACACCATCAACCGGGAGAGCAACAGAATTCTGGATTGCGAGGCGTTCTTATTAATGAAACGGATATAAACATCGTTGATGAGATTCGTAGCTGGCGAGAACAGAAAATTGTTCGCCGTCGAAATAACTTTCGCGAAAATTGATCCCATCAGCAGGGCGCCCATTAGCGCTGGCATTCCATGACGCGCCACAAACGGAATCATCTCGCGCGGCTTGGACGACACTTCCGGATCTGTGCCGAACATCGCCGTTCCGATCACTGCGATCGTGACGATGACGGTTTCAAGGATCAAGGTCCCGACGATCCATCCGGCGACTGCAATCTTCGCGTCTTTCGCGGATCTGGCCGAAAAGAATTTCTGATACATGCTTTGATTCCCAAGCATGAGCAGAAAAGTCGGAACAAAAAATTCCATTGCCCGCGTGAAGGTCAAGTGGCCTAATATCTGAAACCGGTCTGGGGGGAGAGCGGCGTGCAATCCTGCCCAGCCTCCAGCTTCATGGAGCAATATCGGCGTCGCGATGAGCGTAGTTCCGGTGACGAGTACGCCGATAAATAAATCGAGGTACGCGATTGACGACATTCCCGCCAGAGCCGTGAATACGATCACGAATCCAGCCACGATGTACATGCCGACGGTGTTGTCGATGCCAGTGGCGAGATGCAGAATATCGCCGCCACCTTTTAATTGATAGGAAGTGATCGCAGTGTAGGCGAATAATATCGCGATGGTTCCGAGGACGCGGGCAGTCGCGTTGTATCGTGTCTCCAGCAGATCGGGCAAAGTATATTGGGCGAATTTTCGTGCGCGTGGAGCGACGAAGTAAATAATCAGCAGACCGACCCATCCGCCAGCCGCCTGCCAAAGCGCGGAGAATCCATTGCGAAACGCATTCTCCGCTCCAGCAAACAAACTTCCAGCGCCAATCCATGAGCAGAGCAACGTGGCGATCAATACGTAGGACGGAAGGTTGCGCCCGGCGACAAAGAAGTCAGCCTTGTTTTTGACCAGACGGCTTCGGAAAATGCTGACGCCGAAAAGGACAGCGACGATGACTATCAAGACAACGAGATAGAGATTCAGCAGAGGCCTCTTTCAGACTCGCGCAATTTTACAGTGGCAAGAATCTCAAGCGATTTAAACGACAATGACTCAGCGGATCGGACAGTTGGTCGTGAGTTGGTCGGTCGGATTCACGATCAATACAGCGTTCAGGGAGCATTCCTTGTTCGCCCAACACTCCAGTTTCTCCGGTTGTTTGAATGCACGGCTTGGCGACAACAAGAGTCGATACTTACCGCGTTTCACTGTTCCAAGGTCGAAGTTACCGTTATCGTCGGTGGATGCCTTTTTTGCTGGCACCTGTTTCGTGGCGGAAACAAAACGGCGGACCTGTATGGCTGAGTTGCGGAATGGCTCCATTGTTTGGTCGGTAATACGGCCAGTGATCTTCGTGTCTCGCGTGAGCACAAGATTCGGGTACAGCGGTTCGACATCGTCACAGTATTCTTTGAGGCTCCGGCTGTCGTGTCCAATGGAAACAACTTGGCTATGCCCTCCAGCGACAGACCAGAGTGCAAGCAAACACGTTGAGACGATCGCGCATTTCACGCCGATACTATATCTCAGAATCACCGAGGCTCATGGCTGTGGTAAACACGCCATAGCGCTTACGATGGTCAATGAGAATAATTGCAATTTATCAACAGTTACCATGCGTAGGCTAACGACGTTGCAGATTAAAGAATCACCACTGCTCGACCGCACTCCTCAAGTTGACGTTTGATTGATGCAAGTTCTTCTCCGCAGAATCCCCGTTTTGCGCAAAGCTCATCCTCTAGCCATCCTTCGGGAATACGGCTACCGACGACGTTCTCATTGAAGATGATTTCATACGTACCGTCGCCGTTTGTAGCAACTTCGAGGACGGTTCGATGCGTCGATTGTCGTGCTGAGTCTTTCCACGTTTGGCTCATCTCACGCCCCTTCTGCTCGAAGGGCGCTGCGTCGAGCTTGGCATAACTGCCAAATGTCGTCAGCAATCTGGGCATACCGTTCGGAAGAGCCTGCCGTGTCCGAGCCGAACCAACGACTGAACTCTTCATGCACAGCGCGCAGTACGTCGTCGGAAGACTCGCAAGTGCGCAACCTTGGCAGGATTGTGCCCGTTTCAGGCTCGTACTCATCAGGATTAACTTCAAAATTGATTCCGATCGGGTCATGACGGAACAGGAGCGCTGTCATCGAATCGAATAATTCACCCTATTCAGCCTTCAGAAGGCGACGCTCTTCTAGAATCTGTTCGCGGGTTCTGGGCATAGGTCACCCTAAGCGCATGGACTCTTCAGTCTACTTCGCATCCACCAGAACATCGACACCATACGGCGGCAAATCCACGGTACCGCCCTCCGTTCCGCTCAGTAAAATTTTCATTGTGCGCGGGAGAGAGACCGTCCGAGGCTCCTTCGCGAAATTTATCAGGACAAATACGTCGTGGCCGTCGCCGCTGCGGCGGCTGGCTTCCACTCCATCCGGAACTGGGCCGAATGCGGGGGTGACTCCGCTCTGCTGTACCATCCACTGGGCCGCGGCTGCCATGAGTTTGTCGTCGAGGACGGCGCCGATATAGGTTATCCGCCCCTTTCCAAAAGCATGAGTGATCGCTGCTGGTTGGTCATCGAGCCATCCATTGCTCTTGCCATACTTCAGCAACACTTCGGAATCTGGCGCGAGTGATTTCAATTGTTCCGCCCAAACGCTTGCCTGGCCTTCGCCCCACGAACCTGACACGGGCACATCTTTTTCGAGCGCATAGTATTGCTCGACTCGTCCCCCGAGAGGGTCAGCGAGAAATCCAGGCTGGCGTTGCTTTAGCAGCGAGTTGAATTGATCCTTCATCCCTGAACGCGGACCTAGCACCAGATGACCACCGTTGCGGACATATTCGATCAAATGTTGCGCCAGAACTTCGGGAATCACATTCAGGTTCGGGGCAACTACCAATTTGTAATCAGAAAGCGGGGCGTAGGCGCTCACAACATCGACAGACTGCGAAAGCCGCCGCAGATTTCCGTAGTAAGCCTTCAGGATTTCAACGTCATTGTATGACTCTGTGTGCTTCTGAAATTGAATTGCCCAATGACTGTCGTACGAATAAAGCAACGCGACTTGCGAGACGACCGTCGTGCCCTTGAACGCGCTTTGCACTTTTCCAAACTCGTGAGCAATCTGACTAACCTCGTCGTAAAAAGGAACCGGCGTTCCATCCGCGCCCAGCAGCGTTCCATGGTATTGCTCCTGCCCGTTGAGCGCGCTTCTCCATTGCCAGTAATTAACGTCGTCGGCGCCGTGGGCGATCGCTTGCCACGCCATGGCTCGGGCTTCGCCGCGATTCAGGAAGTTGTTGACGGAGTGCCAATTGACTGCGCCGGGCTGCGTTTCCATCACCCAGAAATTTTCGCGTTTAAAGCCGCGGGTGAGGTCGTGAGTCAGGCCATTGCGATCGGGATCGACGTGACCGCTTCCAACGTAGTCATCCCATGAGGCGAAGGATAAGGGCTTGGTGATCACATAGTGATCGAAGCCATCAAAGAATCCCATCAGATTGCCGGTGATGAATTGGCGAGGATCGGAGTGTTGGCGGATCACTTCAATTTGATTGCGCTGATATTCATCCCATTCGTAAGTCACGAATCGTTTCCAGTCCAGGCGAAGTCCGGGATTGTGTCCACCGATTGGAATCGGAATCTCGCTCCAGTTGTCGTAAGTCTCGCTCCAATAATTTGTGGTCCATTGCGTATTAAGGTTCGCAATGGTCTTGTATTTCGCTTTTAACCAATTCTGAAACAGGAGTTTCGATGCATCGTCGAATGACATCAGCGCGTAGCCATACTCGTTGTCGATTTGCCAACCTACCACGTTGGGATTGTGTCCGAAACGAAGCGCCATTCTTTCGGCGATGTCGCGGCAGAAAACACGATACCGGGGAGAAGTCACCGATCCATGAGCGCGGTTGCCGTGGGTGACGCGGCGTCCATTCTCTTCCACGCGGAGGACATCAGGATATTTCTGCGTGAGCCACGCGGGCGGTGTGGCCGTGGGCGTTCCCACTACGGAAACGATGTGATGCTTCGCCGCGAGATCAATTGCGCGTTCCAACCAGTCGAAGTCGTAGTGTCCTTCCGCAGGTTCCATCTTGCTCCATGCAAACTCGGCGATCCGGACCACCTTGATGTTTGCGGCTTCCATGAGCTTGAGGTCTTCTTCCCATCGCGATTCCGGCCACTGCTCTGGATACCAGGCCGTACCCATGAGAAGGGCGTCTTGTCCGGGAATTTGAGTGGGAACAGCGAGAGGTTGAGAAGTAGTTGGTTGCGGTGTTGGCTGAGCGGCCACGAGGATTTGCAGCAGCCAGCAAATTACCGCCGGGCGAAATATGGAGAATCGCAAGATAGGCCTCCCGGTGAATCAGCGCCGCGTTATCGGCGAGATTCTACTGCGACCTATTTAATTTCACCAGTAAATGAATCGGCGGGCTCCTGGGTCCACTTTGAACCGAGGGAGAGCAAAGTATATTAACCACAAAGGACAGGAAGGTACACGAAGGAAAAATCCGAGAAGGGCCTGACGCCCCTCCCTTCGAGATCAAACACGCAGCATTGTACGCAATGAAGGACTACTTCGCGGCGGCGAGCGGTTCAATCTTCTCGATAACCATGGTGGTCGACCCACCGCGCTGAAATACTTTTCCGCTGGCGGTTACTTTCTGACCGGCGAAGGGGAGCAACATTGGATTTTTTCAATTTCATAGAAGCCTCCTGACGATTTAGTGCGCATATAAGTATCAGCGAACAATCCGAGAAACAGGCGAAAGTGCCGCCAAAACGAACCGCCGTCGCGCAGAAGCACAGTAGCAAAAAACCACTACAATCCCTAATCAAAGTGAGCGTTGGGGAACATTGTCGGCTGATAATGCAGTCTTACGACTAATATCTTTGTAGTATTGCTCGGCTTGCGGTTCACCTATATTGTCACGCTCACCCGGAGCAACTGTTTCGGCTGGGATTGGAAGCAACCGTTGCAGGCGGTGGTATTCAAGTGAGTCAAACTCTTCCGTTTACGCTTCCGTCTTTGAAGTTGAAACCCTCTACTCGGAGGGTTGTAACTCGCGTTTTCCTGGTGCTGGCAGTCGTCTACTTTGCTTGCGGCGGATTCGTATGGTGGTCGATGCGGCAGCCGCCTGAGACATTTGGGCGGGTGATGTCCAAAATGCCAGGTCCGGTGCCATTCCTGCTTTTTCCGTTTGAAACATTGTGGATTCATGCCCGCGCCGGAACTTTAAACGTGGGAGATCCCGCTCCGGACTTCTCGCTGATGAAGCTGGACAAGAGCGGACTGGTTCGCCTTTCCGAATTAAATCAGAAACAGCCTGTAGTGCTGGTCTTTGGCAGCTACACTTGACCGCCATTCCGGCGGGAGGCTCCCGCCCTCAACAAACTGTATGGGCAATATGGCGACCGCGTTGCTTTTCTGGTCGTGTACATCACTGAGGCCCATCCCAGTGATGTCTGGCAAATGCAGAGCAACATCAAAGACAAAGTTGTTTTTGCCAGTCCGAAGAATGAAGAGGAACGGGCGTTCATAGCCGGAGCCTGCGTGCGGAAACTCAATCTGAAGTTTCCGGCTGTTCTGGATGAGTTCGGCAACTCCACAGAACGGGCATACACGGGCTGGCCGGATCGCATCTATCTCATCGACTCACAGGGCAAGATTGCTTACAAGAGCAAGCCTGGACCGTTTGGCTTCAAACCAGAACAACTGGGAACCGCATTAGCTCAAACTCTGCCGAAGGTCGCCACTAGGTAAAGTGGGTGTCGACTGGCTTGGAATCAGCCAGAAGCCATGACTCTTAGGGGTTAGCGCGCCCATTTCGCCTCAACCAAGAGACTTGACACTATTTGAAGGCTCGCGATACAACCATTCGGGGGCGCGTAAATCGCATTTTTCTGTACGAAGGCGAACTAACGTTTAACGTCTTGCAAGCTGGTGGCGAGGTGATTGCGAACACCTCGTATTTTTTTGGTATGCAACTTTCTCTAGGGTGCGGCTTCTCATAACTTGGACTCGGTTCGGATCGCTGCAAGCGTCGCGTTCGAATCAGGATAAGTTGATTTGACACTTCTCGGACACCAAGGAAAAAACTGATGATGCCAGTTTTGGCGATGGTAATTCCAACCAGGCTTGTGCACCTGTCTGGCGTCGACGTAGTGATCATAGCCTTCTACTTCGCTCTCGTTCTTGCAATTGGTTTTTACCTGCGTGGCAGAGCCAACACTGGCGAAGATTTCTTCATGGCCGGACGCGAGATGACGGCCTGGGTGGCCGGGTTGAGCTTTCTTTCCGCAAATCTTGGCGCACTGGAATTGATGGGATGGGCCGGTTCGGCTTATCAGTACGGCATTCTGGCGACGCATTGGTATTGGATCGGCGCTATTCCGGCGATGCTGTTCCTGGCGCTGGTAATGATGCCGTTCTACTACATCTCCAAAACTCACTCGGTTCCGGGATACCTTAAACTCCGCTTCGGCGAACCGGCACGCGCCGTTTCCGCAGTCTCTTTTGGCTTCATGACGGTGCTGATGAGTGGCGTCAATATGTTCGCCATGGCCAAGGTCATGCAGATCGTGCTGGGATGGGACATCAATTTCAGCATCTGGGTCTCATCGGTCACCGTGGCTATTTATGTGGGCTTGGGCGGGTTACGCTCGGCAATTTTTAATGAAGTACTTCAGTTTTTCTTGATCTGGGCTGGCGCTCTGCTGATTCCGATTCTTGGCCTATACGAAGCCGGCGGGTGGAGCAACCTCAAAGTTCAAATCGCTCAGAGAGCTTCGGAACAATACGTCCACTTGTGGTCTGGCTTGGGCCATTTCAATACAAATCCCATGGGGATTCATTGGACCGGCATTGTATTTGGCCTGGGCGCCGTCCTCTCAATGGGCTACTGGACCACGGATTTCTTGGTTGTACAGCGGATTCTCGCCGCCAAAGATCTCCGCAGCGCGGAGATGGCCCCGATTATTGGTGCGGGCTTCAAGATGATGGTGCCGTTCATCGTGATTCTCCCCGGATTACTTGGCCTAGCAGTACTTCCGATGAAATTGGTTCCAGAGTCGGTTGCGACGGTTACCGGAGCTCATAGTTACAACGATGTCTTGCCGCTGATGCTCGCCCGCTACTGCGGCCCCGGGCTCTTGGGACTCGGCATCACAGCGCTAATTGCAGGCTTCATGTCGGGCATGGCCGGCAACGTGAGCGCATTCACCACCGTCTGGACGTATGACATTTACCGCCCTCTCATAAATCCCAACGGCACCGACCATCACTATGTGAATATGGGCCGCTGGACCACGGTGGTTGGCGTGCTGATCAGCATCGGGACTGCATACCTGGTTATGCAGTTCGCCAGCATCATGGACTATGTCCAGGCGCTGTTCAGCTTCTTTATTGCGCCCCTGTTCGGCACAGTTTTGCTCGGAATGCTTTGGAAACGGGCAACCGGCCCCGGCGGTTTTTGGGGCCTACTGTGCGGCATTCTTTCCTCGATCAGCATGTGGGCGTGGGTCAAGGTGGATCCATCCGCTTTGCGCTATGTTGCCCTTTCTCCGGACGCCAAAGCTCTTGCTCAGGATATGTATCAGGCACTGTGGTCCTTCATCGTATGCGTGACTGTGACTGTAGTCGTTAGTCTGGTAACACGGCCAAGACCTGCGGCCGAATTAACCGGTTTGGTTTATGGGCTGACGCCGATCCCTGAAGTCGGCAATCTGCCGCTCTATCAAAAGCCATTATTCTGGGCTGCCATAGTGGTGATTATCTTCTTCATCCTCAATATTATTTTCTGGTAGGGAAGGCTGGTGGGAGCATGAGCGGCAGAGTGATTTCGATCTGGTTCTTTATTGGATTGTCACTATTGGTGAATGGAATTCTCATTTTGGGCGCGGGACTTTGGGAGGTATTCAATCCACCGGCGAATCCGGTCGTCTTGTTCCAATTACATGCCAGCGTTTGGTGGGGAGCAATTCTGTCAATTTTCGGCCTTATGTACTGCTTGCGGTTCGCCCCTGGACGGGCTTAATCTATTCCGCCTGAAAAATACTCAGCCAAAGGCTGGCTCGGCTTTGTGCCGGAATTCCACTTTTACTTTTGCGTTACTCCCAGTTCTTTCCAAACAGCAGGGTCATCAGTTACATAAAAAATCGGCTCCATTTTTCTGTGTTCTACAATGTCAGTTATGCCGTTTACAGTGATTACTACGTAGCCTGGATAGCTAGGAGGAAATCCAGGCGGAGGAGGTCTCAGTTCTTTCTCCTTGCCATAAGCCTTTACCAATATTTGCTTTGTGGCATCTTGTACTGTGATTTTTACATCGCTACCCCATGGCCATGGATTATCGTAGTAGCTCATCGTAATTGTGACGTCTGCGCGTGTACGTCCCGATGGAAGAATAATCCATTTTGGCAGCCTCGACTCATTCGCCAATTTGAATGTTGACTCAGGCAAGTATTCACAGCCGCCCATCATCGCGGACCCCAAAATAACTAGCGCGACAAAAAAAAGCAGGAATTTATCGATGCGCCTAATTATTTTGAACATTTGCAAATCACTTCCACCGGGGGACTTATCTGAGTGCTGATTGCTGAATGCTGGCTTAGATCGACGAAGCGTAGTAGGTCTCGCCGCGAAGAACCGTCTCAATACAATCGACAATCTGTCCCGCATTGCTCTTCGAAAGAATTCCTGCAATGCCCGCGCCTCGTGCAAGTTCGGCAAGTTGAGAATCAAGATACATCGAGCACAGAATCACCGAAGTTCCGGGACATTTCGTAGCAATCTCTCGCGCCACCACAATGCCGTTGGTTACCGGCATTAAAAAATCGAGCACAGCCACATCCGGCCCCAATTCCAACGCCTTCTGGATCGCCTCCTGTCCGTCTTTTGCCTCGCAGCAAATCTCCCAATCCTTATGTCCTTCGATCAGGCGACGAATTCCCTTCCGAACGGAAGTGGAATCATCGGCGATCAGAATTCGGTGGGGCACAAGTTCTCCTAACGGAGAGCCTCCGTGTTCCTCATCGTACGCCGGCTAAGATGTCGATGGTGAGCTGATCTAGCCGTTCGTATGGCAAACGCTTTTTCATGATCGCATCCTTGTCGAAAGCGTGAGCCAATAAGGTTTCGCATCCCTGCTTAGTGAATTTTCCGGCCGCTGGGGTTGTGCCAGAAGCTTGAGATATTTCTTTCAGGATTGCCTGAATATCTTTATCTGCATTCCAGCGCGACGCCTTTTCTTTCAGAATCAGGTAGGTGCGCATGCATCCACGGGCGAAATCTTTCACTCCCTCGTAGTCTTCCGTGCGATAAGCGTGAGCATCGAAGTGACGAGGCCCGGCGTAGCCGACGTCTTCCAGAAACTTTACCAGCCAGAACGCGGACTTCAAGTTGGCTGAGCCAAAGCGAAGGTCCTGGTCAAATCTTCCTGGCATCTGGTCGTTAAGGTCGATGTGAAAGAGCTTGCCGCACTCCCATGCCTGTGCCACTCCATGGACAAAATTCAGACCGGCCATGTGCTCATGAGCGACTTCAGGATTGACGCCAACCATCTCGGGATGCGCGAGGGTAGGGATGAATCCAAGATAATGACCCGTGGTGGCCATATAGATGTCGGCACGCGGCTCATTAGGCTTGGCCTCGAGCGCGAACTTGTAGCCGTATCCGCGGTCAATACTGTATTCGCATAGGTAGTTGACCGCCTCGCGCAAACGTTTTATTGCTTCATCGGCCCGGCGGCACGCATCGGTTTCGACGCCTTCGCGTCCGCCCCATAACACGAAAATCTTGGCGCCAAGTTCAGCACCCAGGTCCATTGCGCGCAGCGTTTTCTGAAGAGCGTAAGCGCGCACCTCGGAATCATTAGCGGTAAATGCTCCATCCCTAAAAACTGGGTGATAGAAGAGCGACACGGTCGCCATCGGCACGACAATGCCATGGTCTTTGCAAGCCTTCGCAAATTCGCGGACAATTCCATCACGCTGTGCCGGAGTTGCGTCGATAGGAACCAGGTCGTTATCGTGCAGGTTCACACCCCATGCGCCGACTTGAGCCAGCATCGCAACGATGTCGACAGGACGGATGGTCGGACGTACAGCATCGCCGAATGGGTCGCGCCCTCGATTTCCAATAGTCCACAAACCAAAAGAAAACTTGTGCTCGGGCCTGGGCCGGTACTCTTCGCTCATCATGCAGCCTTCACCTCATTATTTTGCAGTGCGCTCAAATCGTATAAACTACCTCTCGACTTCACGGCGGTGCTAGAGTAGCACGGCACTTTAGGATTGCAAACGATTCCATGTCTACGCGGTGGTTCAGTTTCACTGGGGATCAGAAAAAACCGTAAACCGCAAAGGATACGAAGGGTCACGAAGGTTTTGGCTTTAGGATTTCCTTAGTGTACCTTCGTGTCCTTGGTGGTTGAATTGTTTAACCTGACCCTCTGTCCACGTCAACGTCACGTTCTCGCAATATGCAGATCTATCGCCGTCATTTCTTTCGTATCAATCTTGGTCCTCGCCCCAAGCGCCCTCGCTCTGGGCCAACCTAAATACCTCGACAGTACCTGGCAAAAAAATAGTTTCGCAATCGTGCAGGGAAGGTCAGTCGCCACCCTCTACGTGGATGCGAATGACTATCCGGGTGTCGTACGAGCGGTTGGCGACCTTGGGGCGGATATCGGGCGTGTAACAGAACGCGTTCCGTCGGAGGCGCACGATGAAAAAGCCCTCGGACCCGATGCGATCATTGTCGGAACGATCGGGAGGAGCGCAATCATCGATCGACTTATAAAAAATAAGAAGATTGACGTTTCAGAAATATCCGGCAAGTGGGAGTCGTTCGTGGTTCAGGTTGTCTCAAAGCCTCTGCCCGGCGTGGCAAGCGGGTTAGTTATTGCCGGCAGCGACAAACGAGGAACGATTTACGGAGTCTACGATCTCTCGGAGCAAATGGGAGTTTCGCCCTGGTATTGGTGGGCTGATGTCCCAGTCCAACATCAGAATGCGCTTTTCGTACGACCCGGCAGGTATGTGCAAGGTCCGCCCGCAGTCAAGTATCGCGGCATATTTCTGAACGACGAAGCGCCATCACTTACCGGATGGGTACACGAAAAGTTTGGCAACTATAACCACCAGTTTTATGAGAAGGTCTTCGAACTTCTGCTTCGTCTAAAGGCCAACTATCTATGGCCGGCCATGTGGAACAACGCATTCAATGAAGACGACCCGTTGAATCCCAAGCTGGCCGACGAATATGGAATCGTCATGGGCACGTCGCACCACGAGCCCATGTTGCGCGCGCAACAGGAATGGAAAAGGCATGGCAAAGGACCTTGGGACTATTCGACAAATTCTGATGTTCTTCGCCAGTTTTGGACAGAAGGCGTCGAGCGTAATAAAAATTACGAAAGCATCATAACGGTTGGCATGCGCGGGGACGGCGATATGCCGATGGTGCAAGGCGGCGACACGGCTGCGAATGTTGGCCTGTTGGAAAAAATAGTTTCGGATCAACGAAAAATCATCAGCGATCACATGAACCCCAACGTCGCGGCTGTGCCTCAAGATTGGGCGCTCTATAAGGAAGTCCAGGAATACTACGAAAAGGGAATGCGCGTTCCTGACGATGTGACCTTGCTCTGGTGCGACGACAATTGGGGAAACGTCCGGCGATTGCCGACCGCCGACGAACGCAAGCGAAGCGGAGGCGCTGGCATTTACTACCACTTCGATTATGTTGGCGACCCGCGTTCCTACAAATGGCTCAACACCGTCCCCATCACAAAAGTTTGGGAGCAAATGAATCTTGCATACAACTACGGTGCGAATCGGATATGGATCGTCAATGTGGGTGATCTGAAGCCGATGGAGTTCCCCATCGAGTTCTTTCTTGATATGGCGTGGAATCCGGCAAGATGGCCGAGGAATAGCGTTTCGGAGTTTACGAAGCTATGGGCGGAGCGTGAGTTTGGGCCGCAATATGCCGCTGACATCGCGGACGTAATTTCCAAATACACAAAGTACAACGGCTGGCGCAAACCGGAACTGCTCGAACCAGACACTTTCAGTCTGGTGAACTACGCCGAGGCCGAGCGCGTTCTGGCTGACTGGACAGCGGTTACAAAAAAGGCTGAGCAAATCTACAGCGTCCTTCCAGACAATGAGCGCGATGCTTTCTTTCAACTTGTTTTATATCCGGTAAAAGCCTCGGCCCAGGTTGCTGAACTTTACATCAACGTGGGCAAGAACCATCTGTACGCCCGCCAGGGGCGCGCCAGCGCGAATATCTCCGCTGCGCAAGTTCGCGCTCTGTTTCAGGCGGACGCTAACTTGTCGGACCAGTACAACCATGCATTGAATGGCAAGTGGAATCACATGATGGACCAGCCTCACATCGGCTATAGCTCGTGGCACGATCCGCCGGCGAATGTGATGCCCGCAATGACGGAGCCTTCAGTCCCGCTTCGAGGTGCGTTGGGTATTGCTGTAGAGGGTTCCGAGGCAGCATGGCCTGGTGCGCCGGGGGAGCCTCCGCTTCTGCAATTCGACGTTTTCAACCAGCAGCGACGGTACATCGATGTTTTCAATCGCGGACAAACCGCATTTGAATTCGCTGCTGCGGCCAGCGATCGATGGATCGTGCTGAGTGCGAATCACGGCACGCTAGGAAAAGACCAGCGTATTTGGGTCAGCATCAATTGGGACAAGGCGCCCAAAGGCTCAACCGAAGGATCCGTGAAATTAGTGGGCGCGGGAACGAATACCCTTGTCGTAAAAGTAAAAGTATTCAATCCGGAGGAACCATCGAAAGCTTCACTGAAAGGCTCTGTTGAGGCTGATGGATATGTTTCGATAGAAGCCGAGCACTATACAAAGAAGACTTATGCCGGTGATGTCAGTTGGGAAAAATTGGATGACTACGGGCGCACTTTATCCTCGATGACAATATTTCCCGTAACTGCACAAAGCCTGACGCCGCCGCAGAACTCGCCCTGCCTCGAATATCAGATTTATGTGTTCAATCCTGGCACGGTTCAGGTTGAAACAATCCTTGCTCCGACCCTCAATTTCGCTCCGGGACGCGGCCTAAGATACGCGATGTCGTTCGACGACCAGCCGCCGCAAATTATTGACGCTCTCGCGAAAAACTCAGTCAGCGACTGGGCAACATCTGTGAAAGACAGCGTCCGCAAGAGTGAATCGACTCACACTTTGGCGACTCCGGGATACCACACGTTGAAATTTTGGATGGTTGATCCTGGCGTGGTTCTGCAGAAGCTGGTGGTGAATCTGGGCGGCGTCAAGCCAAGCTACTTCGGGCCGCCGGAAAGCTATCGTGTGGCTGCTGAACCATAATATTTCGGGAAGGAAGAAGAGTGTGGCGTAGAAAGAAACCCGAGAAGCCAAAGCCCGCGTTGACTCCTTCGTGCGAGTGCACGTGTTCCAACTGCGACATTGGTGCTCATGAACGCTGCACGTCGTCAGTGTGCAAAATGCCGAAGTGGGAAGATGTAACGCGCAAAAGAAAAAATGATTCTTAGCGGTCTCTTAAATTCTTCTGGGCGAACTGGCAAAATTGGAACTCGAACTCTTCAGGCGAGTAAATGCCCTTTTGCACCAACAGAGTATTCATGGCGTAGACGGTGGCACGGAAACGTTCATCGCGCGAAAGCATTTCCATAGCTTCGGTAAAGGAAATTTGGTGTCTTGTCGGTGCCGATCTGTCCGAACTGATTGGAACTGTTGCCATGGCGGTTCTCCCAAGCGCTATTTCCGTCACTCTAAGCGCTTGATGCTGTCTAGTCAATAATGCAAATTACTTGGTTCCTGATAAAGGCAATCAGTCGGCTCGGCTTCGTTTAACTATCCCAATCAATCCGGCAGTCTTTGCTCCCCGCTGATGCTGATTTCGGCTTTCGCTTGTGGCGCACCTGTCCCCGGCTGGCCTCCGCCCACGCTCACGTCATAAGTTCCAGCCGACACCATTCGGTCTCCATTGGCGTCCGCGGCGCTCAACCCCCGGGCATCCAGCGTGAAATGAACGTGCTGGGTTTCGCCGCCCTTCAGGTGCACCCGTGAAACGCCCCGGAGCGCATGAATTTGGGCGCTGACCGCCTTGGGATAACTCAAATAAAGTTCTACGACTTCATCTCCTTCACGGTCGCTTGCGTTCTTGACGTCGGCGTCAACGTTAAGTGAATCGCCCGCCTTCAGGTTCGTCGCAGAGAGCTTCAGATTGCTGTATTCGAATTTCGAGTAGCTCAATCCATATCCGAACGGATACAACGGTTGACCCTCAAAGTACCGGTAAGTCCGATTCTTCATCGAATAGTCCTCGAAAGGCGGCAACTGATCCACGCTCTTGTAGAACGTCACCGGAAGCCGACCAGCGGGATTGTTCACTCCCGCCAGAGTTTCAGCGATTGCAGTACCGCCTTCCTCGCCTGAATACCACGCGTCGAGAATCGCGTTTGCATTCTCATTCGCCCAATTGACGGACAGTGCGCTGCCATTCATTAGAACAACAACGAGGGGCTTGCCGGAGGCCTTCAGCGCTTCAAGCAGATCCTCTTCTGGCTTGGGCAAATCGAGGCTGGTGCGGTCTCCACCCTTGAAACCCGGCACGACAACTTCCATCTCTTCACCCTCGAGATCCGAAGTGATTCCAACGACGGCTATGACCACATCCGCCTGCTTTGCCGCCGCCAGTGCTTCAGCGATCGTGTCGGGAGTGGAATCTCCAGGGCCGCCCATCTTGGGATCTTTCAACAGGAAATTCGTGCCAGCCGTGAAGGTCACGTGAGCTCGCGAAAACTGCGCACGAATACCCTCCAGCGCAGTCGTCGACTTTGAAGGATCGCCGTTGTAGTTGCCCAAGAGCACTCGAGAGGACTGAGCCAGCGGCCCAATCACGGCAATATTCTTTACGCTTGGTCCCAACGGCAGAATGCCATCGTTCTTCAGCAGCACCATCGATTCGCGAGCCGTCTTTAACGCTAGTTGCCGGTGTGCCGCGCTATCAATTTCCGAGTCAGGTGTTCTTGCATATTTCACCATCTCCGGAGGATCGAACAACCCCAGCCGAAACCGGGCGGTAAAAAGACGCTTCAGGGAAACATCAATATCTTTTTCACTCAACAAGCCCTGGTTTACCGCCTCTATGAATTTCACATAGTCCGAGTTACCAGTCACGTTCGAACGAAAGTCAGCGCATTCGTTGTCCATGCCGCGCTTGAGCGAGATCGCAGCCGCTTCCGCCATAGTTTCAGTAAAGTGGTGGCCGCGCTGGATGTCCGCCACAGCGTCGCAGTCCGATACAACATAGCCCGTGAACTTCCATGCCCCCCGCAGTTCGTCCTCGAGCAGAAAACTATTGGCGCAAGCTGGCTCCCCGTTCACGCGGTTGTAGGCGCACATCGTAGAGCCTGCTTTCCCCTCGGTGATGGTGGCGCGAAAGGCGGGGAGATATGTGTCTTGCATGTCGCGCTTGGTCACGTCGACGTTGACGCTGTGGCGCGAGGGCTCCGGGCCGCTGTGGACGGCGAAATGTTTCGGCGTGGAAATCACTTGAAAATATTTTGGATCGTCGCCCTGCAGTCCGGTAACGAACGCGACCCCCATTCTGGCGGTGAGAAATGGATCCTCGCCGTAGGTCTCCTGCCCGCGTCCCCAACGTGGATCGCGAAAGATATTGATGTTCGGAGACCAGAAATCCAATCCCGTGTAGATGTCGTGTTTGCCCGCGCGGATGGCCTGGTTGTGTTTGGCCCTAGCTTCAACGCCAATGACGGTCGCCATGTCATGGATCAAAGGAGGATCAAACGTAGCCGCAAGCCCAATCGGTTCGGAAAATACGGTCGCGACCCCAGCCCGAGCCACCCCATGCAGAGCCTCGCTCCACCAGTCATACGCCGGAACTTTCAATCGCGGAATCTCTCTAGCTTGATTCACCAACTGGGACGCCTTTTCCTCCAGCGTCATGCGCGAAACCAGATCGTCGACCCGTACGTTGATCGGCAGGTTGGGATTCAGATAAGGCGCAGTTTCGGAAGATGTGGCGGTCTGGGCAACCAAACTAGCTCCCAAAATGAGCGGAAAGCAGGCAATTAGAGCTCGATTAAGAATGGGCACGGGCAAGGAATCTCCTTTGGCAAATGCGCTGGAGTATAGCATCCGTACCTTTTATCTTGAAGACTGGATTATGGGATAATGTTGTTCTTCCCAACGCCGGGATGGCGGAACTGGCAGACGCAGCGGACTCAAAATCCGCCGGGCTTCGGCCCTTCGGGGTTCAACTCCCCGTCCCGGCACCAACTCTCGCACTTCGGGGTTCAACTCCCCGTCCCGGCACCAACTCTCGCACTTCGGGAGCCCACGAGCAGCGCTCTTAGCGTCTGGCACGACTTTCCCGTCTCTTAAGATGCTACATTGATCTCCAGGCTCCGTCTGAAACTTAGGAAACCGGCCCAGTCATTCGAAGCACATAGGCATAGCGTCCGAGAAGAGCAGCAGGCAAATTGATTTGGATATCGTCTCCCCGTTGAGTCCAATCCAGCGGCTTGGCATCTCCGCCAAGTAGGTTAATTTGCGACCCAGCGTTCAAGGAAAGAGACTTGAGAGTAATGCTGGTCGTTTTGGGCTGTCCAAGAAGCGTCGCATATACCGTGGACGCCTTTTGGGTGAAACGGACGTGGATACCTTCGGCTGTCTCGCCAACCGCACGCTTCCAAGGATGGGTGCCGTAAACGGCCTCGCCGTTCTGTTGCAGCCATGCGCCGAGTGCTTGCAAACGGTCCATCTGGACTGGCGGGATCGTGCCGTCGGCTTCTGGGCCCACATCAAGCAGCAGATTTCCGTTCTTACTTACGATATCAACTAGCAGATAGATCAGCTCATCGGGAGCGATCGTCTCCGCCTCGCCTTCCGCGCGGTTATAACCGAAAGAGCGTCCCAAGCCACGGCATTCCTCCCACTTGGTTGGACTGATTTGATCCAGAGTCTGGTATTCGGGGGAGCTGTAGTCGGAATGTTTGACGCCGAAACGGTCGTCGATCACGCCGTCCGGAACCGTGTTGTAGTACTCCGCCATAATCTGCAAGGGATGGCCAGACTTCGGATAGTCAATGTCATTCCAGAGAACCGCCGGCTGATAGTGATAGATGAGTTCCCGCATCTGTGAGTCCACGTACTTTCCGTAGGCCTCGCTTTGCGGTTTTACTTTCTGATAATCATCGGCCTCGCGGATAGGGCCGGGCGCAAAAGTCCAGTCGTAACCGCCGGAGTAGTAGAGTCCCATACGCAAACCCTCTTTACGGATTGCGGACGTCAGCTCGCCGACGATGTCGCGGGTCGCGTGCTGACGATCGGCAGGCAGCGTGGGGTTCGGCGTTGCGCTGGGCCAGAGGGTAAATCCATCATGATGTTTCGTGGTCAGCACAATATACTTGGCTCCCGCGTTCTGAAATACTCTAGCCCACGTGTCCGGATTCCACTTCTGAATCTCGCGATCAAATATCGGAGCGAAGTTATAGTAATCATAGTTCGCGCCATAGTGCTCGCGATGGTAGGCCTGGGTCGGCGAGCCCTCGATACGCATGCTGTTGAGGTACCACTCCGCATAAGGGTTGTGAGTGATGTAATCCTGCGAGCGGAAGTCATGATTGGGATGGACCAGCGGCGCCCAGCCTGGAACGGAGTATAGGCCCCAGTGGATAAATATCCCAAGCTTTGCGTCGGCATACCACTCGGGGAGGGAATGCCGGTTCAGGGATTCCAGTGTTGGTTCGTAGCGCGGTGGAGACTGAGCCAGGAGACCAGACAGGACGAGAACTGCCAGCGAACAGCCCAGCATAAGTCTGCCAGGCCTGGGAACTTGGAAAGGAAGCATTGACCATCTCCTTAGCCAGTGTCCTGTGTCCGGGTCATCGTCTCACACGACTCGACTGGCGGAGTTGTGCGTTTCTGAGAACTGGTTTCAACGGATCGCATGACTTAAGGACGACTGCGAACATCTGCTGGCAGTGCCTTTACCTGCTCGTTTGCAATATACAGTGCCTTAGCTGCATCTCCGTTGTCCGGATCGAGTCGCAAGACTTCACGCAGTTCCACAACTCCGTCTTGCCAGTGGCCGAGCCGGCACAGTGCGAGTGCATAATTTAATCGGAAGCCGAAGCCGGTGGGATCCAGATCGAGAGCAGCCCGATACTTGGCCAGGGCTGCCCGGATGTCCCCTGATTTTTCAAGCTGTATTCCTTCACTGTTCAGACCAGATGCTGCTAGTCCTACTTCTGAGGCCCGGTCACTTTGACGTTGCAGTATGGCCAATCGCTTCTCGATCGGTTTTGCCTCCTCCAACTGCCCGGTCCTACGCAAGGCAAGCATTAGGTTGTAAAGCGTGGCGCTATCATCGGGGGCGCAGGACAAAGCCTGCTTCAGATGCTCGACGGCCTTGAGTGCGTGCCCATCTTGCAGGTACAACTGACCCAGGCGGTATTGAGCCAACGCGTCATCCAGCTTCAGGGCAACTGCCCTTTCCAACGCCTGCACGGCACCATCGTGATCCTGGGCGAGACGCCGCATTCCGCCCAGGTCCGACCAGGCTTCAGCGTAGTCTGGCCGCAATTGGACTGCTTTTTGAAATTCGGCAGTGGACTTCTCATTCTGTCCCTGTGCACCCCAGATTTTTGCCCGCAGGTAGTGCGCATAAGCCGCCGCTCGACCGTTGCCTTGCACTTCGATAGCGCGGTCCAACTGCTCGCCGGCTGGACCAAGTTCGCCCGCTTGGGCAAGGATCAGCGACAGGTTAACGTGAGCCTCTGCTAGAGCCGGATCTAGTTCAAGAGCTTTCTCAAACTCCTCGCGTGCTGGTTTGATTTCGAGAAACCGGCTCAATACGATGCCAAGTTCGTTGTGTGCCTTTGCCGAGGTTGGACGCAGTCGGACCGCCTCGGACAGCTGTTCAACCGATTCGCCCCGAATGCCTTCCAGGGCCAGAGCCGTTCCCAGCAAGATACGCGCATCAGCATTGTTCGGATCGCCTGCGATCATCCGCCGCAGCGTCACCTCAGCTTCCCTTAACGACCCCTTCGCGACCAGTTCTCTCGCTCTCTCGAGGGGGGACTGTCCTGCCATCACTAGTTCGGCGCAGACCAATACGGCAACTAACTTCGATAGCGCCGTACGAGCTTTGATCACGAGCAGCTTCATTGCTGGCCAAGTATGGTTGGCGGTCGCGGAAAGCTTACACGCCGTCCCCGCTCCACGAAGCCCATTTTTCGTATACCGCCCGGGAAGGCATCTTGTACCACTCAGAAAATAAATTTTATGTCGTGATCTTTCATCTCTTTCTGTGATATACACAACGCGTCCTTAGCCCCTTGCAATCCTCACAGATGAGTTTTCACGATTGCCACGACCGCATATCGTATACGGATCTCCTAGCACTCGACGACGAGCGCGTAATGCACCAGCTACAATCCGGCAATCCAGATGCATTCGCAGTCCTTTTTAAGAGGTTCCATCGCCTTGTACATGTAACTGCATTACACATCTTGCGGGATGCCGCCGAAGCAGAGGATCTCACACAGTCGGTTTTTTTAGAGATTTATCGCAAGGCGGGACAATTCGACCCTGCCAGAGGCACTCTTAAAGTATGGCTTCTCCAGTACGCTTACAGCCGGAGCACCAATCGCCTGAACTACCTACTGGTGAGGCACGTGTACAACAAAGCTGAAGTAAGCGCTATTGATGAGGCGAAAAGCTTTTGGTCGCCGACGCGGCTTCAGCCGCAGGAGACAAGCCGGCTCACCACCCAAGCGTTGGAGACTCTTTCGGACGCGCAGAGGCAAACGATCAAGATGTTCTTTTACGAAGGTTTGGATTTCAAAGAGATAGCGCTGCGAAGGAATGAGAAATTCTCAAATGTTCGCCACCATTATTACAGGGGTCTTCAGCGGCTTCGCTTGTACCTCGAAGAAAGCGACCAGGAATCGGGGAAGGCGACAGCAGCGATGTTCCTTGAAAGAGGAAAGACGTGTTGAAACACGAACATTTTGAAGAGCTCTGCGCCGCTGCCAGCATTGGGCAGGCGACTGGAGAGGAACTGCTTGAACTGGAGCAGCACATCGCTGAATGTGCTGCCTGCGGCGAAACCTATTTCGATTACTTGCGGGTTGCTGCCAAAGAATTTGTCGCGGCAAAACAAGATCCAACTCTATCCCCACATGAGGCTCAGGAATGCCTCAACTCGGAGCTTTTCACTCGCCGGTTCTTCGACCGTGCCGAACGGGAGGGGATCGTTTTCTCCCGCGAGGTAGACCAGAATATCAAGCTGCCGCCGCCGATTCCGTTCGCCTTTTCTTGGCAACCTTCGTGGCAGACGCCTCGAATGGCAATGACGGTCGCACTACTTCTTTTCCTGGTAGTAGCGACGAGTTACTCATACCGGAAAGTTCCGTTCTTCAGCAGGATCCGGGCTGTGCTGAAGACACAGAATAGTACTGTGCCCACCATAGAACCTCCCGTCATGGCGAGCGATCTGCGCATTGCTGAGCTATCGGCTGCGAATGTAAAGCTCCATCGTCAGCTCGACCGTTTGAGCGATGAACTGCGCAACGCGAACGATCGACTCGTCGCGAGTGACACAGACCTGAAGGCGACATCCCAGGATCGACGAAAGCTCGCATCCGATCGCGACTCACTGGAGATACGGCTAGAACAAGTTCAGCGAGAGCTTGCTCAGTCCGAAGCCGTGGCTGAGAATGCGCTAAAGGAAGCTAATGCGCAACGCCAGCATGCTGGCGACATAGAAGCGAAGCTGGTTGCTGATCAGGTCAATCTTCATGAAATCGAGCAGGGCCTGAAAGAAAAGTCCGCCGCACTCGACCAGGAGCACCAACTTCTAAGTATCGGCCATGATGTTACAGACCTGATGGGCGCGCGCAACCTCCATATCGTAGATGTGGTGGACACCGATCCCCGAGGGAAAAAGCGACCAGTTTTTGGCCGAATCTTTTTTACTGAGGGCAAGTCGCTGATCTTCTACGCGTACGACTTGAACGAAGCAAAGATGCAGAAAGCTAATTACCAGTACCAAGTCTGGGCAAAAAAGGAAGGGCAGAACCGACAAGCTCAGCGGCTGGGAATTTTTTATTCGGATGATAAGGCTCAGCGTCGTTGGGTTTTTAAATGCGACGACGCAAAGATTCTGCGGGAAATTGACTCTGTATTCGTCACCTTCGGCCGGCCGGATAGTGATCCCTCCCATCCAGAGGGTTCGAGCCTGATGTATGCCTACCTGCGCGGCCAGCCGAACCATCCGTAAATTGATTCGCCCCACACAGCGAAAGCCACCGTGCTGGCGCGCTTCTTCCCACTGCCCTCCTGCGAAAGAAATTGTGGTCTTTCTGGGAAATGTTTTTAATCGCTTGGGACAAAGCAAGCAAGCAATTGGAATACTTGGCGAACGAGGAGACACACGCGTGAAAGATAAACTCTGTGTTCGCTTGCGAACATCCTCTATCGTCCTGTTTGTGATTGCGATCGTCACACTTGGTTTGGGAGTGCAGCTTTCTCTTGCTCAGACCGAGAAGGCGTCCGTATCCGGACGTGTCACCGACCAGAACGATGCCGCCGTTCCCGAGACAGAAGTTCAAATCCGGAATACGGATACCAACATTGTGACTTTGGCGAAGACGAACGGAGAGGGAATTTATGTCATCCCCTCACTCAACCCCGGCAATTACGTAATGACGATCACAAAGCAGGGTTTTCGTGCGGTATCAGTTACGGGTGTGACACTGAACGTGCAGGACAATCTTTCACGAAATTTCGTACTGCAGATCGGATCGACAGCAGAGTCAGTTACGGTGATCGCCGATTCTGCGGAGGTGCAGACCACCAGCTCTGCCCTCGGCACAGTAATAAATCAGAAGGCCATCCACGAGTTGCCGCTGAACGGACGCAATTTTACTCAATTGCTAACATTGACGCCGGGCGCCACGCCCATCAGCACATCACAAAGTGCTCAAGTCGCCGTAAATGATTTGGGGGTGCTGGGTGTCCCCACCTCAAGCTTCGCACAGCCATCAATCCAGGGCCAGTGGAACCGGTCCAATTTGTATTTATTGGATGGAGTGGTTAACACCGAACTGAATACCAGCGCATATATCACGCCGCCAATCGTTGATGCGATGCAAGAGTTCAAAGTGCAGTCCCACAACGATCAGGCGGAATATGGTGGCGTCCTCGGCGGGGTGGTCAATGTTGTGACCCGGAGCGGAACCAACCAACTTCATGGGGCCGCTTGGGAGTTCGTCCGCAACAATATTTTCGACGCGCGCGACCATTTCAAGGACGTCAACCCCGACGGTTCGCCAGCCCCACCGGCTGCCTTTCGGCAGAACCAGTTTGGCGCAATCATCAGCGGACCAGTATTCATTCCCAAGCTGTACAACGGACGTAACCGCACATTCTTCACGTTTGCGTACGAGGGCTGGCGTTTCAGTCAGGACTCGCAGATAAAGTATACCGTTCCCACCAATGCGGAACTCGCGGGCGACTTTTCAAACTCCACCCTGACAAATCCCATATATGACCCGGCCACAACCCGGCCTGACCCGAGTACGCCCGGTGGTTTCATCCGGGATCCATTTCCCGGAAACATCATTCCGCAGAACCGGCTCGATCAGACCATGGTGAAGTTCATACAGACCTACTATGCGCGTCCCAACCTGGTCGGCGGCGGGGTGCTTAACGCCATTACATCGCAGCCCCGCGTAGATAATTCCAATCACTATAACTTTCGCATTGACGAGCAGATCGGCAGCAAGGATAACGTGTTTTTCCGCTACGATCGGCTCAACGTTGTTGACGTCAGGCCTTTTGACATTTCAGGTTATTTTGATGACTCCGTGCCGGCCCTCAATATTGGCGTTGGTTGGACGCACGAGTTTACCTCTTCGCTGTTGCTGGAAAACCGTTTTGGACGCGCACAGCGGCCCTTTACGCGCGATCAGCTCGATAAGGCTGGCATCGCACCGATGCTAGCGTTGGGATTTGCGAGTCCCGGTGGAACCTTAGTCAGTCTCGCCGCCCCCTTTGGTGGTGGAGTACTCACTGCAAGCCCTGGGATACAGACCGCAAACACGATCGAGAGTCCAGTGACAAACTTTTCTAGTGGTTTGACCTGGATCCACGGAGGGCATCAGTTCAAGTTCGGCTTCGAGTACATCAAGCAGGGGAACGACAGCGACAGCCCTCCATACGGCGGGTACGCATTTGCTGATAGTACTACTGGGAATCCAGAGCAGGCCGGCACGACCGGCTCTTCTCTGGCATCAGCACTGTTGGGGCTTCCTGCACAACTGAATAACACGACCACACTATCTATTCATAACCGAGTTTCCACCTGGGCTTCTTATTTCCAGGATCAATGGAAGCTGCGTAGAAATCTCACGGTCACATACGGATTGCGGTTTGATCATCGTCGCCCGTTTGCCCCATCGTCTGGGACCCTTAACGCCGGCCCCAATTCAGATGGTCACTGGTGGATCGGTTCGGACAAACTGCCGCCGCCTTGCAGCCAGACTGGGGTCTCGCCGTGTATCCCAGGCGACGGTACCTTGGCAAGTATTCCGAACGGCGACAAGATTCAGCTTTCGCCGTATGGGCGGTCTTGGGGTCCGGCTCCCGAGTGGGACGAGTGGGGCCCGCGCCTGGGCATCGCCTGGGAGGCAACTCCTAAGATGGTGGTCCGTGGAGGATACGGTATTGTCTATGATCCCCTGACAGGTATTGAGCAGGATTGGAAAGGCTTTTCAAATTTTTGGCCAGCAACCGGTTCCGGGTTCACGAATGCGCCCATCAACCAGTTGGGGCAGCCGCTTACAACTGTCGAGCAAACCTTCAGTACGGTGGGTACTCGGTTACCCGATGCCTCCCCCTGGAATCAAACTAGCTGGTTCATGGACCCGCACCACCAGGATGCGCGGTCGCAACAGTGGAACGTCGAAATCCAGCGCCAGATGGGCGCGAACCTGGCAGCCTCGATCGGGTACGTCGGCAGTAAGAACGACCGGCTCGATCTCACCGGCTTGTTCAACACCGCTCAGACACCTGGGCCTGGAACTCCAGCTCAAGTAAATGCCCGGCGGCCGTTCCCTTGGTACAACGTCACACCCCTCTTTGGAACATCTCGCGGAAGTGCCAACTATAATGCGCTGCAAGCGAAGCTCGAGCGCAAGTTCACTAACGGCTTTCAGTATCTGGTGTCCTATACCTGGTCGAAGTCCATCGATACCGGCTCCAGCGGGTGGTTCGACGTAGAAAATGGTGGTGGAGGCGGAGCCTTTTCTGGCTTCCAAAACTACTACGACCCGAGTGGGAGCCGAAGCGTTTCCTCGTATGATATTCCGCATTTTCTTTCGATGAGCGGGGTTTGGGAGCTGCCTTTCGGTAGAGGTAAACGTTATTTTACCCAGGGCATCGCAAACCAGGTTCTGGGTAATTGGCAGGTGAACGGCATAATCCAATTACGTTCCGGCCAGCCATATAACCTTGCGGTCTCAGGCGACGTAGCCAATATCGGCAATACTCTCTCTTTTGTAAATTACGCCAGGCCAAATATCGTAGGAGATCCAACGCCGGCACACCGGACACTGAACCAGTGGTTCAACCCGGCTGCCTTCGCGGTACCCGTAAACTCCTATGGAGACTTTGGACGAAACGTTTTGCGGTCGGCATCCGTTTATGATGCGGACTTCTCTGTGTTCAAGAATTTCCCGGTGGGCGAGAGATTCCTCATCTCTTTCCGCGCGGAATTCTTTAACGCCTTCAACATCCAAAACTACAGTGCCCCTAGCAACACAGTCATCGGTGTTGCCGGAGCCGGACAGGTTACTTCTAACGTGCTTCCGCCTCGGGTGATGCAATTTGGTCTTCACTTAAGCTTCTGACGCAGATGGAGAATCGCCTGATGAACAATCCGATATGTGAGAAAGGAACAAGGTCGGAAAGCCGGTAAATCACGAGTTAGTGCCTGCTTCCAAGGGTAGGCGTTCCTTTATCGGCGGCATGGCAACCCTGGGAGCGGGGTTAGCCGGTTGTGTCATCTTACCCAGAACCGCCATATCACAGTCGACGCCAGAAGCTCCCCCGAAAACAAAATCAGCGACGAGCGGTTGCGGACGCAGCACGGTCATTGCCTCCGACGCAGCAACGGTCGCAGAAACAACCGCTGGAAAAATTCGCGGCTTCGAGCGAAATAGTGTGTACGTCTTCAAAGGCGTACCCTACGGTGCCTCCACGGCTGGCGCGAGGCGCTTCATGCCGCCGGTCAAGCCCGAACCCTGGAGTGGAATTCGGAATGCGCTGCACTATGGCCGGGTATGTCCAAGCGGGGACTCCGCGCACTTTGATACTGACGGGAAAAATCTGGCGACCTCCGACGAAGATGCGTTCGTGCTGCATCGTGGTGCCGCCGCCACGGTTCCCGGCGAGGACTGCCTACGCCTCAATCTTTGGACACCGGAGATCAATGGTTCCAGTAAGCGTCCGGTCATGGTTTTCATGCACGGCGGAGGATTTTCCGGCGGCAGCGGGCATGATCTTCTTTCATATGATGGCGAGAGTCTCGCCCGCAATCATGATGCAGTGGTAGTGACTCACAATCATCGGTTAAACGTGTACGGGTATCTAAACCTTGGACACTTGGGAGGAGAAGAATTTGCCAGCTCCGCCAATGTTGGCATGATTGACCTGGTAGCGGTATTAGAGTGGGTTCGCGATAACATCACAACTTTCGGCGGCGATCCGGGCAGCGTCACTATTTTTGGTCAGTCGGGCGGTGGTGGGAAGGTCCTGGCCCTTATGGCGATGCCGGCAGCCAAAGGCTTGTTTCATCGCGCAATTGTGCAGAGTGGACCTTTTCTTAAATCTCTGTCTGTTGATTACTCCGGACAACTGGCTGAGCTGGTGCTCGCAGAACTGGGTTTGTCCAAGTCGCACGTGAGCGAACTTCAGGTAATTCCAGTTGATCGGCTTTCGGGCGCTGCGGCGGAAGCCATGAAGAAAATGCCTCGGCCCAATTCTTCCCTTCGCAGAACCTACGGCGAATACGATTGGGGACCGACAGTAGACGGCCGCATACTTCCTCGTCATCCATTTGATCCGGGAGCTCCAGAAATATCTGCGGACGTACCGTTGCTCACCGGCACAAATCTTCACGAGTTTGTGAACGGGCTAGACCGTCCCGAGGCGAATGCGATGGGAGTGGAAGAACTGAATCGCCTGGTTAGCGAAGCATTCGGCGAGCACAGTAAGGCGATCATCGAGGCCTACCGGCTTGATTATCCCAAGGCGGCTCCATTTGACCTCTATGCCACAATTGCTGCCTCCTCTCAAGTTCGCCGCCCGGCGTTCGAACAGGCGATCAGGAAAGCTGCTTTGGGCGCCGCACCCGCATACTCTTACGTATATTCCTGGCGGACGCCAGTATTGGACGGCCGTCCCGGCCCATTTCACGCGTGTGAAATCGCGTTCACCTTCGACAATGCCGAGATTTGCGACCATTACAGCGGCGGCACTCCGGAAGCATTCGTTTTATCAAAGCAAATCAGTACTGCCTGGATGAACTTTGCCCGAACCGGCAATCCTAATCACGGCGGCCTGCCGCATTGGCCCATATACACGGCTAAACAGCGGGCAACAATGTACTTTGACACGCCGTGCGAAGTTCGCAACGATCCTGAAGGAGAGGGATTGAGGCTGATAGAACGATCCTGAGTGAAAAGAGAAGAGCGGATTCGCTTATACGGAAGAAACCACGCCAGAAGGTACTTTCGCCGAAGTTCCCCATTTGAAATTCGGCCGTGGCCCCATAACGAACTCCAGGATTCCACCAGACGTGATCTCAGAATGCGTAATCCATGCCCGGTCTAGCGATTTTCCGTTCAGGCGTGCCGATTGGACATAGCAATTCGCAGCCGAGTTATCGCGTGCGATGATCGTGAAGGCCGCACCTTTGTGCCATTTAGGGTCGAGCTGGATGACTGCCTTGCCAAAAAGTGGACTGCCCAGCACGTATACGTTGTCTCCGGGGCAAACGGGATAGAAACCAAGTGCGCTCAGAACGTACCATGCAGACATCTGGCCGACGTCATCGTTACCGCAAATCCCGTTCACGCCCGCGTGATAGGCCTGCTCAAGAATACGGCGAACCCATTTTTGGGTAAGCCACGGCTGGCCTGCATACACGAACAGATATGCAATGTGATGTACGGGTTCGTTGGAATGGTTATAGTACGGATTCCAGCCGAATGTGGCGGGTGTTTTCTCGAATAGGTCTTCGAGTGTAGCCGCGAAATGGTCCTTTCCCATCAAGTCGATTAACCCATAAAGATCATGCGGCACAAACCAGGTTTGCTGTAGGGGATTGCTCTCCGTGCACCCTTGGCCAAATGCAGTCTGGCCTTCCCACTTTATCCATTGACCATTGCGGTCCTTTGCGCGCATGAAGCCGACCCCAGGGTCGTAGATGTTCCGGTAATTACGGGCGCGAGCATGGAACAGCTTCGCATCTTCGTTTTTGCCAAGATGTTCGGCGAGGCGGCCGACGCACCAATCATAGTAAGTATTGTCGAGCGTCCAGGAAACCTGGTTTGGCACGTAGCCGTTTTCCAGATAAAACTCGTTATCCGGACGATTTGTCCCAGTGCCTGAACCGGCAGCAGTTTGCCGGCACGCGGCGTAGGCCTTGTCCACATCGAAATTTCGAATATCCTTCGCATACGCGTCGAGAATGACGGAGATTCCGGGATCGCCGTCCATGCAGCCGCTGTATGCATTCATAATCTCCCATCTCTCCAAATAGCCCTTTCCGCTGCGCTCTGCAATATCGACCAACGTATTGACTTCATCATTAACCAAGCCGGGCCGCAGAATAGTCATCAGCGGGAACTCGGCACGGAACACATCCCAGCCACTGAAAATCGTGCGGTAAGTATAGAAACTTGAGGAAGATATTTTCTTGTCGGCACCCACGTATTGACCATCTACATCGGCGACGCTGCGAGGGTCGATCATCGCATGGTAGAGGGCGGTGTTGAAGATGGTGCGCTGGTCGTCTGTAGCTCCGTCGATGGTGATGCCGGAAATTGCATTGTTCCAGAGGGTCCGAGCGCGATTGCGTATCTGGCCAAAGTTCCAGTCCGGTATGTCGTGCTGCAAGTTGGCGCGGGCACCTTCCATGCTGACATAAGATATTCCGGCCTTCATCAGCACCTGCTCATTTTCGTGAGTCGGAAATTCGACAAAGAAAATGAGACGCCTTCCCTCTAGCTCAGTACAGTTGTCTATTACATGACCATTCTTGACTCGAGTGTAGTAGTCATCGGTTAGAAAGTAATCGCTGACTAGTCCACTGGGCCCTTGCAGGCGGCCATCAGGCAAGTCAATGCTGATAACGCCGAAATCCTTCAGCGGGGTCGAAAACTCAATGTGGAAATGCAGCTTGTACTCGACCTTGCCGTCTCCGTTGCCCCAGCCTCCGTCAGCGGAAGTGCAATGCGCCCATCCTTCTATGGCGCGATCACTCACCACATTGACATATTGGCGCGTAGCTGTCCCCCCAATGCGGCGCGCCAGATCGATCTGAATGCGAGAGTTCGATGATTCAGGGAAAGTGAAGCGCAGTATGCCCGCATGCGGCGCTGCGGTCATTTCCGCCCGTATCTTGTAACGATCGAGCGTAATGGCGTAGTAACCGGCTTGCGCTACTTCGCTGGAGTGACTGAATGGCGACCGCCAACCTTCTAAAGGATGCTCAGGGCGACCAGGAGCCAACTGGAGAGGACCAATCGTCGGCATGGTGAGCAGATTCCCGAAATCACCATACCAACCTACGCCACTCATATGAGTAAAGCTGAATCCCTCGATAGTGGTGTGATCGTACGAGTACCCCGGAGCGTTGTCGCCGCCAGTCATAGTGTCGGGGCTCAGTTGGACCAAACCGAAGGGAGTGGTGGCGCCAGGAAAAGTTTTCCCCTCGCCGAGTTTCTGGCTGGTGCTTGCACCAATAAGTGGGTTAACGAAATCAGCGGGGTCGCGGATCTCACCAAGCGAGGGCAACACCCACACCGATGCCACCGCAGCGGCGGATAATCCAACGAACTCCCTTCGGGTTATTTTCAGAGACATGAAAAGTTGCTTTCCTTGGCCGGGTCGAGAATGCTCGATCGATCTGCTACCTCATTCCCAAGTATTCCTGTCGTCGACCTACTTTGTCCCAATTAACGAGTTCTTAAATGCGACCAGCACAGACACGAGTGTTGTAGTTGTTGCTCGGCTACGACTCGCGAGGTCGCCGTCTGGAACTCTGGCAAGATGGGATTGTGGAGTCGTGCGAAGTATTACGTGTCGATCCGGATAAAGCAGATGCCGGCAAAGCACTCTATATAGCGAGGAACAACCAAACGCGCAGGCTGAGGATGTTCGCCCGTAAGCAAACTACATAGGCAAGCACGCTGGCCCTATAGGCTCAAAAGATTTATAAGTAAGTACGAATTCCTGGTGTCCGAGGGTTTCCGAGCAACTCTGCGCTCCTGAAGCTACCTCAAGTACTTTTCTATATATCTCCTCACCGACTTCGTCGACGGTCGCTTCCATCCGGAGAATTTTTCCTGCATTAACATCCATGTCATCGCTCATGCGCTCATAAGTCTCGGGATTGGCGCAAATTTTAATTACAGGAGAAATCGCTGATCCGACTACGGACCCACGTCCCGTTGTAAATAGAATCACGTGAGCGCCGCACGCGATCAGTTCAGCAATTTCTGCGTTGTCATTGATGTTGGGAAATCCGAAGCGGGGCTCACCATCCGGAACAACGTCCAGCAGATACAAGCCACCCTTTCGAGGGACATCGCCGGGCTTGATTAATCCGGAAATTGGCGAATCACCACTTTTGCAATAAGCTCCAATCGATTTTTCTTCAATAGTAGTCAGCCCCCCATCGGCGTTTCCTGGAGCGAAGCTGGCGTGGCCCATTTGCTTGTAGTAGTACGCGGCTTTCTCCACTGAACTCTTCAACTCACGGCCAAGTTCCGGAGTCACAGCTCGGGCAGACATGACATCTTCCAACCCGATCATCTCACCGGTCTCTTCGAAGATCGTAGCCGCGCCTTGCTTGACTAGCATATCGAAAGCGCGTCCGACCGCGGGATTGGCGGAGATTCCGCTGGTCGCATCCGAGCCGCCGCACACCGTTCCAACTATCAGTTCGTTCACGTGAAGCGGAGACCTCGGTACTTCCGCAATCTGTTTCAAGGCTTGCTCAACCCAAAGTTTGCCGCTTTCGATCGATTTCCTCGTCCCACCGGTCTGCTGGATGATCACTGTGCTTACGGGCCGGCCGCTTTTTGCGATCTCTACGGATAGCCGATTCCGATTAAAACTTTCGCACCCCAGGGAAAGCAACAAGGCACCGCCGACATTCGGATGCGTGCACAGCTTGGTCATCATCCGGTCAGCGTAAACATTGGGATAACACCCTCCAAAGCCGATCAGGTGAACGGGCTGACCGCGGAAAGAGTCGGCAATTTCGCGAGCCACGTGATGGGCACACTCCACTAGGTACGCGACAACGATACAGTTCCGAATTCCTTTTGTTCCATCAGCGCGAAGAAAGCCTTGCAGCGAAGACGTGTTATTTGACGAAGACATGATCTTTGTCCAGGGTGTAAGTAGCGATGTAGTCACTCTTCAGATTATGCAGATGCATGTGAGCTCCAGCCGGAATCATCTCTTTTGCAGAGCCGATGGGTACACCACACTTGTACACCTTTTCGCCGGCCATGATATCGCGAGCGGCAACTTTATGGCCGATAGCGATAGTTTCCGTGAAGATGACTTCACGTCCATCGAGGATTTCACGGTCCCCGGACCTGATTGGTGTGACGACAATCAGGGCGTTATCATCGCGGTGGATTCGCAATAGCTTGCATGATTTCCCTTCGCTTTGCATCGATAGTCCCTGCGCCTTCAACTATTCGGAGATTTCTCGCGGGTACACATAGCGTAACACCTCATCAAAGATTACTGTGCGAAGGATATCGGAGACATTGAGTCGCAAGCTAGTGTTCAGCTCAAACGGTATGCCCGGAGGGCATTTTCGTAGAATAATTTTCTGTGGTTAAGTTCTCCAGCCCCTTGTGTGATTGTTAACAATGCCCCGACCCACTGTTGATAGCTTGCAGAAAGAGTGCAGACCGGCCAGTCACTTCCGAACAGTACGCGATCCCAGCCAAAGCGGGCAATCGTATGGTCTACGAAAGGCCGCAGGTCGTCCGCAGTCCATCTCACGGGATCGGCATAAGCTACAACGCCGGATATCTTGCAATACACATTCGGAAACTCTGCGATCTCTGCGATATACGAACGCCACGGGTCAAGATGCTTCTCTTTTACCTGCGGGACTCCGCAGTGATCAAGAATAAAAATTACATCCGGACATTTAGAAACTAACTGGATCGCAATAGGAAGCTGGCGAGCCAGAACACAGACATCGAACGAGAGTCCGTAACTCGCAAGTGAAGCGACGTTGTTGATGAAAGTTGCTCCCTGACCGACCTCATCGGGTTGGGTGTGAAGTACTCGGCGAATTCCCTTCAGCTTAGAATGTCCCGCGATCTTATCCAGATAGGATCTGAAATCCTCGCGCTCAGGCCGGCCGCAAGCTACTATCCCTTCGAGTGGGTTGCCGGGTTGATCAGCCAGTGCCAGCAGATGCCGGGTTTCAGCCAGCATGTAAGGTTCATCCACGTCGGCCTCCAGATGCACCGACTTCACCACGTTCAGGCCCTTCGCAGCCGCGATATAGTCGGGCATACGGTAGGACCGGTTCAAAGCCGGAACGGAATCGAGCCATGAGTATTGAAACAGATCTAAGTCCCAGAGATGTTGATGCGTGTCTATGATCTGCATAGGGACGATCTGCATGTTGTCTGATGGGCGGAAACTTTAACTTCAATTTTGGAGTAGGTCAAATCAGTCACAATGAAAAACCTCTTCCATGTCTGCCCACCATTCCCCTGCACCGCGCGTTTCAAGGGGCTTCTGCATCGGCATCATAATGGCCCACCACTCCTGTGTCTTTGGATCGGCCGCCATTTTCGCCATGTCGGACGCGTAATCGGTGCCGTGATATTCGAAGTATCCGAACAGGAGATCGTCTTTCAAAAAGATTGAATAATTTCGGATGTTGCAACGGCGGATCATATCCAGCACCTCGGGCCACACCTTGGCGTGATATTTCTTGTAGGCCTCCAGGGATTCCGGCCGCACCTTAATCACAGAACCGTAGCGTTTCATAGAATGAACCTCTCACAAAAGGCATGAGCGCGAGAGTTGCGCGCTCATTGTCGCTCCACTATATTCGATGACTTTGAAAGTCGGCGCTAGTTTTCGATAAGTCGGTGCGGCAATTTCACCGCGGCCAATATGACCGAACTTCGAATCACTTCACTGGAAACCCGCGACGTTCATTTCCCCTTGGAGCAAGGTGCAGGCAGCGACGCTGTACATTCGGGAGCCGAGTACGCGTTTGCCACGACACTTCTGGGATCCAACGAGAAGATTTTCGGCACCGGTATCGTACTTACACTGGGTTTGGGAAACAAACTCGTGTGTGAAGCGATTGAATATCTGGGCGGGGAGTTGATTGGTCAAGAGATTGAGGAACTGATGGCGGATTTTGGTGCAGTCTCGCGGAGACTTGCGCAACATCCTCAGCTTCGTTGGTTGGGTCCTCACAAGGGGGTAATTCACCTGGCCCTGGCCTCGCTAACAAATGCATGTTTCGATTTGTGGGCCAAGAGCCGCGGAATACCTCTGTGGCGACTCCTTTTGGATCTCGATGTGATGAAGATCGTCGACCTGCTCGATTTGAGTTATCTCGAAGATGTAATGACTAGAGAAGATTCAGAGTCGATACTCAATAGGCAACTAAATTCCCGGAAAGGTCGGGAGGGAATTCTGCTAACCGGTTATCCCGGATACGACACATCGGTGGGTTGGTTTCAGTATGAAGACAGTCAGGTCAAAGCTTTGGCACGGCGCGCCATAGGAAAGGGCTTCCGTGCTTTCAAATTGAAGGTTGGATCTCGTGATGGAGAGCGAGACCTGCGTCGCGCATTCATGATGCGGGAACTTGCTGGCGAAAACGCGCTCATCATGCTCGATGCTAACCAGCAGTGGACGCTTCCACGCGCGCTCGATATGTGTGCAAAGCTTCGGGAGATGTCTCCTTACTTCGTCGAAGAACCCTCTCATCCGGATGACATTGGTGCGCATCGTATTCTTGCCGACACAATTAAGCCAATACCTATTGCACTGGGTGAGCACGTTCCGAACCGCATAATGTTCAAGAACTTTATGCAGGCGGAGGCGGTGCAAATCGTGCAGGTGGACTGTACACGGGTTGCAGGAATCTCAGAGTTTCTTACCGTGAGTCTACTGGCTCGAAAGTTTGGCCTGCGGGTTGTTCCTCATGTTGGCGACATGGGACAAATCCATCAGCATCTGGTCCTGTTCAATCACATCGCGATGGGACACGATGCGCTATTTCTCGAATGTATCCCGCATCTCCAGCCGCACTTCGTCAATCCCGCGCGCATCGAAAACGGCGTGTATCTAACGCCCCAGGCGCCTGGCTCCTCTTCCGATTTAAAAGACGTTCGTCCATAAAAATTGTGGGCACGTTTTAGCCTTTGAAACTTTTCCGGATCAGATCGAAAAAATATCGTCCCGCTCTTGTTCTAGCGAATATTTTCAATTACGATCCAGCCTTTTCAGACTGGGACTCGATAATTAGGTTGCGAAGGCGTTAGCGTCGCGGTGTCAGGGAGAAAAATGAAGCTAATTCGGTTTGGGGAACCAGGCAGAGAACGTCCTGGTGTTATCGCGGATGACGGCACGCGACTGGATGTTTCCAGCTTTGTGAAGGAATATGACGAAGCATTTTTCGCGGATGACGGGCTCTCTCTTCTGAAACAGTGGTTGAAAGAGAATTTAGGGTCGGCACGGCACGTCGCACCTTCCGTCCGGTTGGGACCGCCGATTTCCCGCCCGAGCAAGATCGTTTGTATTGGACTGAACTTTCGCGACCATGCGAAAGAAGGCGGAATGGAGGTACCGAAAGAGCCAGTCATATTCTTTAAAGCCACGACTTCTGTTGTCGGGCCGAATGACACGTTAATCATTCCGAAGAATGGGCAGAAAGTAGATTGGGAGGTCGAGTTAGCCGTGGTCATCGGAAAAAAGGCAAGCTACGTCGAGCGAGAAGGCGCTATCGAATATGTAGCAGGCTATGCCTTGCACAATGATTATTCCGAGCGCGTGTTTCAACTTGAACGTGGTGGGCAATGGGTCAAAGGAAAAAGTGCGGACACGTTCGCGCCGCTGGGACCTTTTCTGGCCACACCGGACGAGATCCCGGATACTAGCCGTTTAGCAATGTGGCTGAAGGTGAACGGAGTTCTTCGGCAACGAAGCTCTACTAGCGAAATGATCTTTGACGTGCCAACCCTCGTCAGCTATGTCAGTCAATTCATGACATTGCTGCCCGGCGACATCATCAGCACCGGAACGCCCGCCGGAGTCGGATTAGGTATGAAGCCACCGCAGTACTTGAAGCCCGGCGACGTGGTCGAGTTGGGTATTGACCGACTCGGCGACTCGCGGCAGGAGGTAGTTGCCTGGCAACCCGCTGTTACTGCTAGTTATCACTCCGTTGGATAAAGGTTGGAGAAATGCTGCGATTTGCGCTTAAGATTCGGCGGTGATCTTGTTCTTGAGAAGCAGTGATTGGCGACTTGTACTATTCGCCGTAGCCCTCTTCTTTGTCTCGACCTACAGTCCAGCCCAGACTCCAAACAGTGTTAGAGCTGGTGTACCGCGAGTTTCACCACCTGAAATCCGCTTCGAGGACATCGCTCAGCAAGTTGGTCTGATATCACTCAACACTTACGGCGGCGATACTCACAAAGAATTCATCATCGAAACCACCGGCAATGGCGCCCTCATTTTCGATTACGACAATGACGGTTGGCCCGATATCTTCCTTCCCAACGGTTCAACAGTGGCGGGATTTCCCCAAGGCCAAGCTCCTACCGGACACCTCTATCACAACAATCGTGACGGAACTTTTACCGACGTTACATCTCAAGCTGGACTCACTCGATCAGGTTGGGGACAAGGCGGTTGTGTCGGCGATTACGATAACGACGGCAATCTTGACCTGTTCCTCACCTACTGGGGCCAAAGCGTTCTATATCACAACAACGGCGACGGTACGTTCAGTGATGTAACCGCTAAGGCTGGGCTCAAGACCGCCGAGAATCAGTGGAGCAGTGGATGCAGTTTTGTGGACTATGACCGCGACGGCAAGGCGGATCTTTTCGTCTCCCGCTATGTGGACTTCAATTACGACGCCGTGCCAAAACCGGGACAAGGACGCTGGTGCCAGTGGAAAGGGATCAATGTCATGTGCGGCCCGCGTGGGCTGAAGGCCGGTGTGAATGCGCTCTATCACAACAATGGTGACGGCACATTCACAGACATCTCGCGAGAGTCAGGCATTCTCAACACTAGCAAGTGTTATGGGTTGACACCGCTGACAGCAGACTTCGATCAGGATGGATGGCCCGACATCTATGTTGCCTGTGACTCCACGGCCAGCATCTTGTATCACAACAAACATGACGGGACGTTCGTCGACATCGGAAAAAATGCGGGTGTGGCGTACAACGAGGATGGCACCGAGCAGGCAGGTATGGGACTCTCAGCCGATGACTTCACTCACAGCGGCTATCAGGACATCGTGAAAACCAACTTCAGCGATGACACTCCGACCCTCTACCTGAATCGCGGCGGTAGCAATTTTGATGACGTGACCTACAGCGCCGGACTGGGCAAGATCAAGACGTGGCTGGGTTGGGGAGTGCAATTCTATGATTTCGACAATAGTGGGTGGCCCGGCATTTTGATTGCCAATGGGCATGTGTATCCCGAGGTGGAAGGTAAGGCGCTCGGCACCAGCTTTCGCGAACCCAAAGTGGCGTACTACAGCTTGCGCGACGGCACATTCGCCAACATCACTTCCACGGCGGGACCTGCTTTGAGCGAGCCACACTCCGGCCGGGGAATGGCGCTCGGCGATTTGTTCAACGATGGTCACCAGGAAGCCCTTGTGAACAACATGAACGAGCGGCCATCGCTTTATTACAACACTTCGCCGATTGGTAACTGGATTACGTTACAACTGATCGGCGTGAAATCCAATCGTGCAGCGTTGGGTGCGACGGTCACGCTGTACCATGTCACTGACCAGCGAGAACAGGAAGTGCGCAGTGGCGACGGCTATATCTCGCAGAGTGATTTGCGACTTCACTTCGGCTTAGGCAACTCCGCCAAAGCCGAGAAAATTATCATTCGCTGGCCGAGCGGTTTAGTCGAGACACTGTCCGATCTTCCCGCGAACCAGTACTACGTTGTCCGTGAAGGTAGCGGCGTCGATAAAAGCAAGACCCGCGGGGCGAGCGATGTACGAATCAAAATTTCGGCCAGCGTCGCAAAATAGATGCTCAACCGGTATTGCCGGCGGAGATTACTCCAATTGCCAGCAACAAGACTCCTACTCCAGCCCAGTTGTAGACCAAGGCTTTGCGAGGTGCATCCTTCCATTCTCCGAAGCAAGCTCCCCAAAACAAAGCGGCAATAATTATCACAGCCATAAAGATCGGCCAACCAACAATACTACCCAGCGAGCCCAGGGAAGCCGCCCCAATTCCATAGATGACGATTCCTCCGAACCATAGCCAGCCCATTGAGCCGGCAAGGAGCCAATTGATGAATGGATTTCCCTTTCCGAACGCACTCCAAGCACGGTTCTTATTGAGCAAATATACGCAGTAAACGCAATTGGACAAGAAGCCCCCAGTCACGGCGAGCGCCCACACTGTATTCGCAGCCATGGCTTTGCCCGCTCCGGCCTCGAGAGCACGAAGTCTCAGTTCATCGCCGAAGACGAAACTGAAGTTCAGCATGGAAGAGAAAACTCCGGAAAAAATACAGATCACGAACCCAAGCGTGAATCCGGAATTCACTCCATTGCTCGTTTTCAATGCATGGTCGCGCGCGCGTCCCGCAAGAGCTAGAAGCGCGAGTCCTAGGAGCATGATGACAGTGCCGAGGATCAAAGCTATTCCTCGCTTGGTCACTAGTTGCTCGGGATGAAGAATTGCCAGCGGGAGTAACGAACCAAACGATGCCGTGATGCCCAGGATTAAAGCGAATCCCAATCCCATTCCCACGCGGCTGATCCCGAGGCCAAACAACGTGGACCCTACACCCCATAGCAACCCGAATCCGACTACTTTAACTTCGGTCGTTATTGAGGCTTCCGCGTAGACTCTACTTACATGTGGCACGGTAACGAAAGTAAAAATCCAGGGAAACACCAATAGTCCGAACAGTGCGAAGAGCAACCACACGTTTTCCCATCGCCAGCCAGCCACGCGTTTCATGGGAGCAGCGAAACTTCCTTGGAGAAGTCCTCCAACAGCAACCATGCCAATTGCGAACAGCAAAGACCGATTCATCTATTTCCCGTTGTAAAGATTCAGGAGCATGGACCAGGACGACTCACTTCGTCAAGCACACGCATGCTTGGTGAGATCTGATTGCTATCGGAATACTAGTTAGGCTAGAGTGCGCTGGATGTTACAACGTTTGTGCCAAGCAAAAGCCAGAGACAGGCGACCTAAGACGAGCGAAGGCGAGAGAATCCGCCCAGTATCGCTCTCGAAGCCTTATCAGCGTTGCGATTGGTGGGCCTTGGGGACTCCGGTGATCTTGTTCCTTGCCTGCTCAACGTCACTGGGTGGCCTTTCCGGCGATTATGATCCCGCGACTGCTGGGTACGTTGGATCCAAAGCCTGCGCGGCATGCCATCCAAGCATTTACCAATCGTTTTCGCGCACCGGTATGGGGCGCTCTATGTCCGAGGTCACTCCTTCACTCTTGGAAAAAACATCTGCGAGAGCCAGTATTTTCGATCCCAAGCTCAATCGTCATTTCGAAGTTAATGTGCGCGACGGAAATCTTTATCAGAGTGAGTACGAAACGGCATCAGATGGAAAGGAAGTTTTCCGTGATACCCGAAAGATAGATTGGATCATCGGCTCGGGCGTCAACGGCAGAGGCGCCCTCGTCCGGCGTGACGATTACGTTTTCGAAGCTCCGCTTTCGTTTTACACTAAGACCCACGGCTGGGGTCTTTCACCTGGATTCGAATTTTACGATTACGGCTTCAACCGTCCTATTCTGCCCGAGTGCATTACCTGTCACAGTGGCCAACCCGAACCGATTCTCGAGGGGAACGGCCGTTTTCGTGAGCCTCCTTTCGCGGAACTCGCAATTGGATGCGAGAACTGTCATGGTCCGGGACTGTCACATGTTGCAGCCGCTCAAATGGGGGATCCGTCCGGTTCGATCACGAACCCTGCACATCTTTCGCACTGGCTGGCGGACAACATTTGCATGTCCTGCCATCAATCCGGCGATGCGCGTGTCTTGCAATCTGGAAAAACATATCGCGACTTTCATCCGGGCGACCCGTTGGACGAAACAGTCAGCATTTTCCTGGTGCCATTCAGCCGAGAGTCTGTACCTAAGGACGACTTGTTGGAGCATTATCTTTCGATGCGTCTGAGCAAATGTTATTTGAAGAGCGCTGGAGGCTTGAGCTGCATTACGTGTCACGATCCTCACGTGCAGCCTTCGGCACAGGAAATCCCGGCATATTTTCGTCAAAGGTGCTTAACCTGTCATACCGAGAAAAGCTGTGTGCTTCCACTATCTCTGCGGCAACGAAAGACGCCGCCTGACGATTGTGCGGGCTGCCACATGCCCAAGAGAGACATCACCGTGATTTCCCATTCCGTTTTGACTAACCATCGCATTGTTGCAGAGGCCGAAGAACCATTCCCCGCTGTTGCGTTCCACATGACAACTGCAAACCTTCCTGATCTGGTGCAGCTGAGTGCAAATCCGGGGAAACCGGAAGCGCCGTCACCGCTCACACTCCTACAGGCCTATCGTCAAATCGTGCTCGGACATCCTGAATATCGGACGCGCTACTGGTCAATCGTAAACCAACTCAAGGCTGCTCAGCCTCACAATGTCTATGTCCTTGAAGGACTCGCTGACGAGGAAATACAAAGCAAACGTTCCGCAGGCACGGCATCCGCCATTCAATATCTTGAGGACGCCATTCTGCATGGAGCGACAAACCCTTCGGATTTCGAAGAACTGGCAAATTTACTGGTGGCGGCTCACCGCCAAGCTGATGCGGCCGAAACCTTGAGACAGGGAAGGCAGATAAATCCCTACGACGCGGAACTGTATCGGTTGAGCGCAAAAATTTATTTCGTGCTCGATAAGAGGCAAGAGGCTTGCGAAGTAGCTTCCGCCGGGGCGCAAAAATTCCCGCACGACGACGTGATACGAAGTTTCGTCAACGCGTGCAGGACAGGGGATACGGAGAAGCGGTGAACTTTGAAAGTAGATTGAATGATTTAAGATCGAGCCGTGGCGCCCTTAGTAGTCCGACGTAGGCTTGTGGCAGATACCGTTTGCGAAAATCCCATGGCTTCCGAAACGGCGTGGGCGGCAGCACTCACAGCCTGAGCTAGAGCAGGAACCTGTGAGGGACTCACTCTGGTCACCGGTCCCGAGACACTAACGGCAGCGATGGGCTCACCCGCAGAGTTCAGGATGGGGGCACTGACGCAGCGCGCGCCCTGGACAGCTTCCTCGTCATCCACGGCATAGCCTTGCAGCCGAATCTTCTCGAGCTCCTGGCGGAACTGCACCAGATTCATAATGGTTCGCGGCGTCGCCGACTGAAATGTGATCGTGCTCAAAATATTCTCTCGGGGCTCCGCCGGCAGAAAAGCCGCCAGCGCCTTGCCGAGCGCAGTGGCGTGTAATGAGCGTCGCGCGCCGACTCGCGACGAAAGGCGGAATTCGTGCGGGCTCTCCATCACGTCCACGTAAAGCACGGTCCCCTGATCGAGGACGGCAAGATTGACCGTTTCTTGCGTTGACTTCCATAACTCCCACAAGATCGGGCGGGCCACGGCTTGCAGCGTTGCCGCTTGATTGCCGCGCGCTGACATTTGCGATAGCCGCGGGCCGATCAGGTAAGCACCGGCTTCGGTGCGAATGAGATATCGCTCGCGCTCCAAATGTTTCAAGAAGCGATGTGCCGTACTCTTGTGAATGCCTGTTCCATCGCAGATAGCTTTCAGCCCCAATCCGGTAGAAGATCCCTGAAGAGCTTCGAGAATGAGCAGAACTTTAGAGATCACACCCACAGGCGCTGCCCTGGCAACAGACTTTGCGGCTCGAGGCATTGGTTTCCCTTGCTGCTTGAGAGATTGGGAGATAAGCACTCCCACGAGATTCAATTTCAATATGCGGCATGCTACCACCTGAATCGTCCGAAGCCAATCATTTTGTTTCATCAGATAAAACAATATTCATGCTAATAAAATTTTGATTGACAACGTTACGAAGCCAGTGCTAGAAGCTTGTGCCGTGGGTTACAGCCTCGGAAATGCGGCCCACCAGTCAACCCGAACTCAAGTTGAATGTCGCGGGACGAGTCGCTGGATGCAGACAGACATCGAGTGGGAGGATCTAGGATGATGAATCAGACTTTTCTAAACAGCTACGAGAAGTGGATTGTAGCGGCGAAATTAACTTTCGCAACGGTTCTTGTCACCGCTCTCTCAACCACGTTGGCTTGGGCACAAGCTACCGCCACGATAAACGGAACAGTTCGGGATTCTGCCGGCGCGGTTGTCACTGGCTCCACCGTCGTGCTACACAATCGCGATACAAATTTGGACCGCACTGCAGTCACAAACGGGGTGGGCGTTTATGTCATGCCTGACATTCAGCCGGGAAACTACGACTTAAGAGTTATGAAGAGTGGCTTCGGGCCGGCAATAAATTCTGGAATCAACCTGGTTGTGAATCAGACCGCTACCTACGACTTCACCCTCAACGCCGGATCGGTCACGGAAGTTGTCAGCGTGCAAGCTAACACTATCGCGCTCGAGACTTCCACCGCCGAACTCGGTGTAGCTATCGTGAAGCAACAGGTCAACGACCTGCCGCTGAATGGACGAAATTTCACTCAGCTATTGAACTTGACTCCGGGCGTAAGCACTGTAAACGTGTCGCAGAACTCCACCACCAGCGGAGGTATCTGGTCCAATCCGGTGGGTACATTCTCATATCCGTCAGTGAACGGACAGTCGAACCGGAGCAACTTGTTTCTTTTGGATGGCGTAAACGATGAGGGCTCATTCGGCAGCACTTATGCCGTCCCCCCGATCATAGACGATATTCAGGAATTCAAGGTTCAATCACACAATGACGACGCGTCGTTCGGCGGAGTGATGGGCGGGGTCATAAACGTGGTTACGAAGTCTGGAACTTCGCAGTTCCACGGATCTGGCTGGGAGTTCATCCGCAATAAAGCGCTCGATGCCAACATCGTCTATCCGCTGCTGCCGGCGAGCCAGCAGTCGCTGCCTAGCAATCAACCGCAGTTCCAACAAAATCAGTTCGGTGCAACTTTTGGTGGTCCCATTCCCCTGCCCGGCGAACATCCCAATCGAACATTTTTCTTCATCAGTTACGAGGGGTTTCGAAACCATACCGCCGCTTCGAACCAATACATCACGCCAACCGCAGCGCAGTTAGCGGGCAATCTCAGCGGGATCTCAAGTCAAATCTACAATCCGTACAACAGTGGACGCCCGTTCATGTGCGATGCCTCCGGAAACCCCGAACCCGGCCCCATACAGGCCGCAGGTACACCGTGCAACAAGATTCCTTCCAACATGATCGACCAGCATATGGTCGATTATGCTCAAACGTTGTTTCCAACTCCGAATGTCTCGGGAGCGGCCTTCAATGGCTTGGATACCACCAAAGTTGTAACGCGCCAGGACGAAGGCAGCGGGCGTCTCGACCATCAGTTTGGCGAGCACGATACGGTCTGGTCCCGCTATACCAGCTTTCGCCAACCGGTGAGTGGTTCGGGAGGATTTGTTGGGCTCCTGCACGACCAGGTGACGAATGGTTACAACCTCGCTGTGGACTATACGCATTTGTTTTCCAGCAGCATGCTGGCCGACTTCCATTTCGGACGCACTAGCGTCAACATTGATCAGGGCTCGAACTTTGTGAATGCTCCTCCCAGTTTCGGAACGGCGGTAGGCTTTTCCCCGAATTTCGCCGGCGGGTTCAGAAATGGGGTTTCGATGATCCCGCAAGTTGTGATCCAGGGATATATCGGAAATCCAAACCCAAGCGCCCACGGTGCCGCCCAGGTCGACAACACTCACGTGTCGGATATTTGGGAATACGGAGGCGATTTCACAAAAACTATCGGACGCCACACTTTAAAAGCCGGCTTGAATTTGGCAAGCAATAACGCAAGCGCTTTGTATCTGAATTCTAATGTCCAGTTTACTGCGGCAAATACAGCTAATCCCAACCCGGCCCCAAATACTTCGCCCGGCGGCGACGCCTTAGCATCGTTCCTTCTTGGCGTTCCGAACAACGCAGGGCGGCGCAACGTGATTGAAACCGAACATGGCGGCTGGGTTGATGGATTTTATGTCATGGATCAGTTGAAGCTAACCAGCAAGCTAAACGTGAATTTCGGCTTGCGGTATGACATCACGTTCACGCCCATTTATGGTGACAACAAGAACGGTAACAACTTTGTTGGCGACATGAATTTTCGAAATGGGACATACATCCTGGCCCGCAACGCACCGTCATGCATTCAGACCAATGCCGCCCCCTGTATACCAGGTGGCGTCCTTCCATCGCACGTTGTGGTCACTCCGTTGGGTGGCACCGCCATATTCCACACCGATTACAACGACATACAGCCACGAGTGGGCCTTGCCTACCAGATACTTCCCAACACCGTACTACGTGCAGGTTACGGAAGGTTCTTTGATAACTGGGCAGCGATTGTGCAAACTGCGCAAAACTACGAAGGCACATGGCCGAGCCTGGATCAATTGGGAGCAAGCAATCTCAACCCGGTCACAGCTGGTCCTCCGACGACATCAGCGGAGGATCCTCTCAACCAGGGCGCTGGCGCTCCTGTCACCACTGGTACCCCATTCAATCAATCGACTTGGTTTGCTGATCCCTATTTGAAGAGACCTTACGCCGACCAGTGGAACTTCGGTGTACAGCAACAGGTAACACCCGGCGCAGTCCTCACAGCCAACTACGTCGGTTCTGTGGGCAGACGGTTGGATATCGGAGGAGCATATAACGTAGCTATGGCCGCCGGCGGAAACGCTTCCTGCCCAGGCCAGAACTGCGGCGCGCCATTCCCCTACATTCAGCCTACCGCCTATGATCGAAGCCAGGGGAAGAGCAGTTACAACGCTTTACAGGTTTCGTTGAACGGCAAGCAACAGCATGGACTAACCTACCTGATCTCGTATACCTGGTCGAAAAGCCTTGATTTAGGCTGTTCCGGGTGGTACGGAGTGGAAGGCTGCTCGATTCAAAACCCGTACAATCTACAAGCGGACAAAGGTCCTTCAGCTACTGACCTCCCGCAGATATTCACTGCCGCGTGGGTATATGCGTTGCCGTTCGGCAAAGGTGGCAGGCTGTCTTCGGGGAGCCGGATTGTAAATGCTCTCATTGGAGGCTGGAATCTGAATGGCGTTCTTTCGTTTAATTCTGGAACGCCGTTCGATGTAGGAACCAGCCAAGACGTCGCACATACTGGCAATTACAACTATGGCAACGGATACGGGTACGAGCGCGCCAATCTCGTCGGCAGTCGATATCCCGGCAATAAGACCCCTGCCGAATGGATTAACGTCGCATCTTTCGCATACCCAGCTCCGAATACGTTTGGGAACTTGGGCCGAGATTCGCTACGCTCGGACTGGAATAAGCATCTGGACCTCTCAGTCTTCCGACAATTCCCGATTACCGAAAGATTCCGAATGGAATTCCGTTTCGAAATGTTTAACGCAACGAACACTCCCATTTGGGCGGTTCCGGTCACAAACTTGGATACTACGTCGCTCTTTGGGAAAGTGACGCATACAGCTAACGTACCGAGACAGCTTCAATTCGGACTCAAACTCTACTTCTGAGCGCTGTTCCAGGCGGTCAGAAGGGAAACGAGCCGATGCTTACAGCGACGAAAGTATCGGCTTGTGTTGGAATCGTGAAACTCGTAATCATTACTGCATGAAGGTGGCGGGTTATCGCCGCGACTACGGATCTGAAGGCCGAAATGTTGGCGACTAATACGGAGATCGTTCCACTTAGGAAACGCCGCTTTCCGAAGTTGGGCGTCTCGCTGATCCTGGTCGCCACAATTTGTCTTGCCGCACAAAATACGTTTGGGCGGGACCAATCATTTCCTGCCTCCCAATCCCTTCCATTGCCAAAAACGTGCCAGGCGCAAGGTCAGTCCTCCGAAAAGATTTCCTTGCTTTTGGAAAGCGTTCACGATCGCCCTACTGCCGGCGCATATAACACCTTGGGCGTTCTATATGCTGAAGCGGATCGAGTCTCATGTGCTATTGCCGCGTTTCAAAGTGCGCTAAGCATTGAAGACCAGAACTGGGAAGCTCACCACAACCTTGCCCTGGCTCTTCTTCGAAAGGGAGATCGCGCGCGCGCCGCGAAAGAGCTGCAAACTGCAATTCAACAAAAGCCCGATTCAGTCAGCGCACATTTCGCACTTGGAACACTCTTCGAAGACGATAAAAAGTTAGCAATGGCTGAAGAGCAGTTTCGCACCACTGTAAACATCGACCCGCACTTTGCAGCAGGTGCCGTGAAACTCAGCCAAGTACTAATTGCCGAAAATAAACTGCATATGGCGGTCGCCTGTCTGGAAGACGCTCTAAAGAGTTCTCTGGCAGCCGAAGAAACTGTCTCTTTACAGTCGGCTCTCGCCATTGCATATTCGGAAAACGGCGAAAGCGAAAAGGCTCTGACGGCGCTTAAGGACTCGGTTGCTTCCCATCCGGCTTCCGCAGAAGCGCATTTGAATCTTGGATTGCTCTATGTCAGGCAAGGCCCCCCGTTCGAGGAAGCTGCAACAACGGAATTCCGTGAAGCCCTACGATTGGACGAAAATATGGAGGCCGCCAGAATCGCGCTGGCCCGACAATTTATATCCTCGCAACGCTATTCCGAAGCAGCTTCTGTTCTCTCCGAAAATATCCATGGCTGGCCGAGGGATGCTCAGGCTCTTTACACCTTGGGACTTGCATACCTGGGACTCAAACAATTGGACAAGGCGATCGATGCGCTGCAACGCGCGGTGGTAAACGATCCAAAAGACGCGGCCATCCGGTTCCAGCTAGGGGAATTATTAGGAGAGACAGGCAAGACTCGCGAAGCCATCCAGCAACTCGAAATCGCCGAGCGGCTCAGTCCGTTGAATGTGGAAGTTCATGAGATGCTGGCATCCCTGCTGGAGAAGGCTGGCAATAAACAAGGGTCTGCCGCCGAGAATGCCAAGATCAGGGCACTGAAACTGAGCACAGAAATAGAAACGGCGATCGCGAAATTGTATGAGGAAGCCAACCAGGCTCTCGCTGCTGGGAATGCCAAGAGTGCTGCCGAAATCTACCGACGGGCGCTAAAGCTCAAACCTCGCGACGCGAAGCTTCATTACAATCTGGCGCTGGCTTTAGGCAACCTAGCGGACTCGCTTTCCGAGCAGAAGGAACTGGAGATCAGCGTCGCTCTCGACCCTAATGTCGCAGCGGCCCAAAATCAGTTGGGACTGCTTGCCTTGCGCCAGGGCCAACAACCCGATGCGGAAAAATATTTCAAGAAAGCGTTGGACATTGATCCAGCATTCGCCGAAGCCCAGAGCAATCTCGCGGTGCTTTATAGCCAGCAAGGCAAAGACGCGGAAGCGGCTGCCTTATTCCAGAAGGCTATTAATAATGATGCGAATTATACGCGGGCTTACGTCAATTTCGGACTGCTGCTAGCAAAGCAAGGAGCTTTCCCCGGCGCCGAACATCTGTTCCGCAGCGCCATTGCCTTGAATGCAAACGATGCGGATGCTTACTCCGCATTAGGCATGCTACAAGCCAAGACAGGCCGCGGCCCCGATGCGACGAATAGCTTTCGGAAAGCTGTGATGATAGAACCCGCATCCGCCACCGCCCACCTTAATTTGGGGATTGCGCTGGTTGATCAGTTCGTTCGACCAGAAGGATTTAAGGAGTTTTCGGAAGCTGCACGGCTAGATCCAAATCTCGCAGCCGCTCATTACAATCTGGGCCGCTTCTTTTTCGAAACCGGCAAATATGAAGACGCAGCGCGGGAACTTGAAACCGCCATTCGCTTGCAGCCGGATTACGCCAGCGCGCTCTACATCCTGGCCCTGACCACCAAGCAACAAAACCATCCTGAGCGATCAACACAGCTTCTGCAAAAAGTTGTCGCGCTTCAGCCCAAAAATGCGGACGCGCAGTATTTACTCGGCCAAGACTTGGAACATTCCGGGGACACTGCATCTGCAATCGAGCATTGGAAGATGGCGGTTCAAATAGATCCAAATCATTCTCAAGCCTTATACAACTTAGCAAAGTCTTTAAGCAGGCTGCATGATCCTGAAGCCAGGCAGTATCAGGATCGCTTCGATGAGCTCGAAAAGACTCAGCAGATCGCCGATCGCGTTTCGGAGTTGGGAAACTTCGCGCTGGAAGCGGCGAATGCACAAAACTGGCCGCAGGCTTTCGCGCAAATGAATGAGGCTATCCAGCTTTGTGGTAATTGCCCAGAAAGCGCTCATCTGCACAAAAATCTCGGCCTGTTCTACCGGCAAACGGGAAACATTGGCGAGGCGAAGAAAGAATTGGGTACTGCTTTGCAATTAACGCCCAATGATCCTGATACCCAAAGCGCATTAGCCATGCTTGACCGCGCAACTAACGAGCAAATGAAATAGGTATCAAAGGGAAGGAGTTTTTTTTGGAGGATAATTTACAAATGTTTGGCCTTGCGGGCAAAACCGCCGTAGTCACGGGCGGAGCCAGCGGCATTGGCCGCGCGGTTGCTCAGAGATTTGCCCGCGGCGGAGCCTTTGTTAGTGTTCTTGATATCGACCTGGAAGCAGCCAGGAAAGTCGTGGAGGAAATCGTGTCCAGCGGTGGGGACGCAAAAGCCTACTGCTGTGATGTTTCCCAGCAGGAGTGCGTCAAGTCCGTCTTCAACACTATCTTTCAAAATGGACGCGTGAATATCCTGTTTAACAATGCCGGAATCTCGCACGTTGGCAACGTCGAAAGAACTCCGGAATCGGATTTTGACAGAGTGTTCTGTGTAAACGTAAAAGGAATGTACAACTGTATGTACGCTTGCGTCAGCCAAATGAAAAGTCACGGCGGCGGCATCATTTTAAATATGGCTTCGATTGCCGCGACATCGGGCCTCGCGGATCGTTTTGCCTATTCCATGAGCAAGGGTGCTGTGGTTGCAATGACTTATTCGGTGGCAAAGGACTATCTCGCCCATAACATACGGTGTAATTGCATATCGCCGGCGAGAGTACATACACCGTTCGTCGATGGTTTTCTACGACGTAACTATCCGGGCAAAGAGAAAGAGATGTTTGAGAAGCTGGAGAGAGCACAGCCTATTGGAAGAATGGCGGAGCCCGAGGAGATCGCCGCTCTCGCTCTTTATCTTTGTTCGGATGAAGCGTCATTCATCACTGGTTCGGATTACCCGATCGACGGGGGCTTCTTGAATCTTCGCGGTTAGAGGCTCCGATAACTCAACTGTTCACGATCTGCGATCCATGGATCTTCAACTCAAAGGCAAAGTCGTGCTGGTGACTGGCGGTGCGAAAGGCATTGGTGCGGCCATCACAAGAACCTGCGCAGAGGAAGGCGCACTTGCGGTTGTTGTAGATCGGGATCTCCCGGCGTGTCAGCAGCAGCATGCGGAACTTACCTCACGAGGCTTTGAAACAAATTTCATCGCGATGGAACTTTCGTCGGCGGAGAACTGTAAAGCGATAGTGCAGCAAGCAATCGGAACCTTCGATCACATTGATGCGTTAGTGAATAACGCAGGGGTGAATGACAAGGTAGGTCTTGAATCCGGCAATCCTCAGCAGTTCATTGCTTCATTGGAGCGGAATCTTCTGCATTACTACAACGTGGCGCATTACGCGCTGCCACACCTGAAAAAGACTCGCGGTTCGATCGTCAACATTAGTTCCAAGACCGCCGTTACTGGACAGGGTGGCACATCAGGGTACGTTGCGTCTAAGGGCGCGATCTTAGGCTTGACCCGCGAATGGGCCGCGGAGCTGCTTCCCTACAGCATCCGGGTGAACGCAGTGATACCGGCCGAAGTGATGACGCCGCTCTACCAGCAATGGCTATCGACCTTCCCCAATCCGGAAAGAGAATTGAAAAATGCGGTTGCCCGGATTCCTCTCCAGAAACGGATGACAACACCGGATGAGATTGCGGCGATGGTAGTGTTTCTAATTTCGGAGAAGGCTGGACACATTACCGGGCAGCACTTGTTCGTAGATGGAGGCTATGTGCATCTTGACCGCGCCTTAACTCAACAGGAGTTTTGTGAATAAGCCCAGTGTCCCGATTACCGATCGGCAGTACATTGTCCCGCTGATTTTGGTCACGAGCCTGTTTTTTCTATGGGCCTTTGGGGTGAATCTGAATGACATTCTCATCCCCCACCTGAAAAAGGCATTTCACCTCACGGATTTTCGGTCCTCCTGGATTCAGGTGGCGTTTTTTGGTGGATACTTTCTTGCAGCTCTACCCGCGGGTTGGCTGATGCAGAAGATCGGCTACCGGCGTGGCATTCTTGTCGGTTTGCTGACTTGCGCCGCCGGGGCTCTGTTATTTATTCCAGCCGCGTCGATAAGACTGTATTTATTTTTCCTGTTCGCACTTTTCGTAATGGCATGCGGCCAGGGAGTCTTGGAAGTGGCGGCGAATCCATACGTGACTATACTCGGCCCGCCTGAGAGTTCGGAGCGTCGGTTGAACCTTGCTCAATCCTTCAACGCGGTGGGTGCCGTCGTCACTCCAATTGTGGGCGCCGCCTTCATCCTCTCTGGAGTGGAGTATTCACGGGCACACTTGGCGGCAATGACGCCTTCTCAGTTGCAGGCTTACGAAGTCGCCGAAGCCAACACCGTCAGGGGACCGTATTTAGTAATTGCGGCACTGTTCCTCGCGGTCGCCGCGCTCATTTATTTTTCGCGGCTGCCGGAGATCCGCGAAGAAGATGTAGATGAAGAGTCACCGCGCTCCTCCGCAGGTCTAGCTGGACTGTGGTCGCACAAACATCTGCTAAAAGGCGTTCTGGCACAGTTTTTCTACGTTGGCGCTCAAGTGGGCGTGGCGAGTTTCATAATCCGATTTGCGCAATACAGCATGCCGGGAATACCCGAGAAACACGCCGCGAATTATCTAAAACTGCACATGCTGGGATTCATGATCGGCAGGTTTGCCGGGTCGGCAATCATGAAATACATTCCTGCTTCCCGTTTGCTTTCGCTGTTTGGACTGGCGGCTTTGACGTGCCTTACAGTCGTGCTGATGGGAACTGGAGTGGCGCCTATGTTGGCGCTGGTCGTGCTCGGCTTTTTTCATTCGATCATGTTTCCAACAATATTCGCCCTCAGTCTCAAGCATCTCGGTCCTTACACCAAACTCGGATCCTCCTTACTAGTGATGGCAATTATTGGCGGGGCGTTTTTCCCGGCCATGATGGGTTACATTTCTGACGTCAGCAGTATCCGCTATGCTTTTCTGGTTCCATTGTTTTGCCATCTCTATGTGCTGTATTTCGCATCGCGAGGCTACCGTCCAGACCTTGATTCGCCGAAGGAAACTGTGCTGCGGAGCGTCGCTGTCGAGAATTAAGGATTACAGCTACCAGCCGTAGCAACGGCCCGCATGACTTGTCTGAGTAAACATGGAGACATGAACTTTGCGAAAAACTTCGCGCGCAGTGGCTTCTCCTCGCGTCGTTAACGTTGAAGACCTGCGCAAACTGGCACGCCGCCGTTTGCCCAGGGCCGCGTTCGACTATCTCGACGGCGGAGCTGGCAACGAAATAACTTTGCGCTCCAATTGCCGCGTCTTTGATGAGGTAACATTCCGCCCTCGCCAGGCAATCGCCTTTGAGAAGTGTGTACTGAATACCAGTGTCGTTGGCATCGACCTCGCCTTGCCCCTTATCCTTGCTCCGATAGGGTACAGCCGGCTCATGCATCCCGAGGGCGAGATAGCCGCAGCTCGGGCCGCGGGTGAAGCTGGCACTGCGTACATTCTTTCGACGATCTCCGGTCACAAGTTGGAAAACGTTAAAGCGGCGTCAAAGGGTCCGGTCTGGTATCAGCTCTATCTGTTAGGAGGCCGCGAGGCCGCGGGAAGTGCAATACTTCGCGCCCAACGTGCTGGCTTCTCTGCATTGGTCCTCACCGTGGATACGCCGGTCGCTGGTATGCGCGAACGCGATTCGCGCAATGGTATGAAGGAGCTTTTGGGCGATTCGGTCTTCGCGAAAATTCCCTACTTGCCGAACCTGCTTGCTCATCCTCGGTGGTTGGCGTCGTTCTTATTGGACGGTGGTGTGCCCAAACTTGACAACCTGGTGATCCCGGGTAAAGGGCCGATGGAGCTCACCGACGTGGCCGCAGCTCTATCCAGTTCCACCGTGACATGGTGCGACTTGCGGTGGATCCGTGAGCTCTGGCGCGGCCCTATCATCGTGAAAGGTATTTTGACCGGTGATGACGCCAGGCGCGCAGCCGACGAAGGCGCCGCCGCTATTGTGGTCTCGAATCACGGCGGCCGCCAACTAGATGGCGTCTCCGCATCGCTGAGCGCGTTGCCTGAGGTCGTTGCGGCTGTTCGGGGCCAGTTAGAAGTGCTCATGGACGGCGGCATTCGCCGTGGTAGCAACATCGCTAAGGCAATTTGTCTCGGTGCGCGTGCAGTCCTCGTCGGACGTGCGTATGCCTATGGTCTTGCAGCTGCTGGAGAAGCCGGCGTTGCTCGCGCCATTGGGTTATTGAGAGAGGACCTGGAGCGCACGCTTCGGCTTTTGGGGTGTTCCTCAGTCGCGGAGTTAAACGAATCCTACATCGAAAACACATGACCTCGGTAGTGAACGCGTTCGCGTTTTCAGTGTTACGTGGGTAGAGCTCGCAACGTAGCTTCCGTAACAAGATAGTGCAAATCGGCGTCCTTCACTCCTGCCCGAATCGCCGGCGAGATTTCGGCACGAGACATCGGACCGTTGGCCTCGAAAGTGGCCGACCGGATGTTTTTTTGTCGATGAAAATAGTATTTCGAGCGATAATGGCTGTTTAGATCATATATGATGATCCTATCTTGATTATAGATCGTACTATGCGATTACATCTCACAACGTATTGTAGTCCAGAGCGCGTGAGGTCAAGCTCCGATACTTTCACTATCACTCGCATCCTCTGACGTATGGCCGGTTTGATTTCGGTGAAGTACCGCAGAATGGACTTCGAAGTGCCCATGCAACGAGAAACGAATTACGAAAAATTCCCGATCTTTACGGTGAGCACGTGTGGATCTGAAAGCTGGGAAGGCTGGCCCAAGATCCTGGAAAGGCTAGAGGCTTTCGCAGCGCCCGAGCAATGCACGATATCTTTCGAATGTTATCCGGGCGTATTTGAGAAGGCACTCATCAGCACTCTGGCGGAGGGCCTGCGGCCCCTCGGCCTGATCGTCACGTCGGACCTGTTGAGGAGTCCATCCGAAATTGAACTGTTGGTATCGGATGTGCTAAGCGACGATCCTGTGTTTGGTCGAATGAACTGTCTTGAAATTGAGGATTTTTTCGATAAAGCAAAGCTGGCTAGCGCGCGCGAGCAGGTCAAAAACTGGAAACATGGGCTTTTAGTCATTGTCGGCGCGGGCGCATCGCTACTCTCAGCAGAACCAAATCTGCTCGTGTATGCGGATATGGCTCGTTGGGAGATCCAACAGCGTCAACGACGGAATGCGGTCGGGAATCTTGGTGCCGACAATCTGCGGGAAAGCCCAGGACAGAAATACAAACGGGCGTTTTTCGTCGATTGGCGCGCCGCCGACCGTCTTAAGAGATCTCTATTGGAGAAGATCGATTTTTGGCTTGACACTAACGGAGATATTCCGAAACTCGTGACCGGCCGCGCCGTACGAGATGGATTGAAACAGATTGCCCGTCGTCCCTTTCGGGTGGTTCCCTATTTCGATCCAGGGCCGTGGGGCGGCCACTGGATGGAGGAGGTTTGTGGCCTTCCCCCGGGAATGCCGAATTATGCCTGGTGTTTCGATTGTGTACCCGAGGAAAACAGTTTGCTGCTCGGTTTCGGTGGGACATGCGTCGAGATTCCAGCCATGAACCTCACCCTTCTCTATCCGCGCGAGTTGTTGGGCGACGCAGTGTTTTCTCGATTCGGCGCCGAGTTCCCGATTCGTTTCGATTTTCTCGACACCATGGGTGGTGGAAACCTTTCGCTACAGGTTCATCCGAAAGCCCAATTCATCCGTGAGCACTTCGGAATGCAATACACGCAGGACGAGAGCTACTACTTGCTCGATGCCGGCGACGATGCCAGCGTATACCTGGGTCTTAGGACTCATATCGACCGAAAGGCAATGATCCGGGAGTTGAAGACAGCTCAAAACGACGGTGTGTCGTTCAGTGCTGAGACGTACGTAAACCGCTTCCCGGCCGGAAAGCACGACCATTTCCTGATTCCGGCGGGCACCATCCATTGCTCGGGCAGAAACAGCATGGTTCTTGAGATAAGCGCAACTCCGTATATTTTCACATTCAAGTTGTGGGATTGGGGCAGGCTCGGCTTGGACGGTTCGCCAAGACCGATTCATCTTGAACACGGCTTGGCGAACATCGTTTGGAACCGTGACACGGGATGGGTCCGGAAAAACTTGATCAATCGGATTGAACCTATGGGGGAGGGCCCGGGTTGGCGCGAGGAGCGCACAGGGCTCCACGAATTGGAGTTCATTGAAACGCGCAGACACTGGTTTACGAGTTCGACGCCTCACGATACGCTCGACACAGTCAATGCTCTCAACCTCGTTGAGGGAGAGGAGGCTATCGTCGAAAGCCCGACGGGAGCCTTCGATCCATTCGTCGTTCACTATGCTGAAACCTTCATTGTCCCGGCTGCAGTTGGCGGATATCGAATTTCGCCAATCGGGCGCTCTATCGGAAGGACCTGTGCAACGATCAAAGCGTCTGTTCGCAACGGGTGGCCTCACGCCGAACGACTGGCGGAGGGATAATCAACGGTGCGAGCTCACATTAGGCGAGGCCAAGAGTCGCGAACTCCAGCTTTGGAATCAGTGCAAGTAACGCGTTGAACCTGCCAGGATAAAAATCGCGAGCACGAGCACGGTCACGCCTGTCCACTGGATGCGGATAGGAAGTGCTCCGCCATCCTTCCATTCGCCCGTGAACATGCCCAACACCGTCGCGGTGATCACGATTAGCGACATGAATAAGGGCCATCCAAGAATCGGACCCCAAGTCCCCAGTTGGCTCGCTGCCAGTCCATATAGCAGGGTACTTCCAAACCAGAGGACGGCCATCATCGCTGCCAGTACCCAATGTGAACGCCCCACTCGGTACCTGGATCCGGAACGATTCCGTTTCATCAACCAAGCACAATACACGACATTCGGAACTGCACCGGCAACGAGTAGCGGCAGCCAAACCGCGTTGATCGCGTTAAGTCCGGCGCCAAAAGAGCGAGCTACTTCAACCAACGGTGTCCCGAAAGCGATTCCGAAATTCATCAAAGATGCGCAAAGACCGCACAGAATAGCAAGCAGCAGCCCCCGCGAGGTCCGTTTTTGCGAGGAAATAGACTGCGCGCTCGATCTCTCTCGCATCGTTCCGGCGGCGGCACAGAGCATCACGCCCAAAAGGACGAGAGCAATTGAGCCGAGCACTGCATACCCTGCCGTGCTGTTGAGGTATTCTCGCTGTAGAGCCACCATCGGAACCAGGCTGCCCAGGGCCGCAGATGTTCCTAAGACGATAGAAAAAGCGAGTGTAATCCCGATCATATCCACCGCAAGACCGAAAAAGACCTGCGCTACTCCCCAGCCCGCACCGAAGCCGCAGACTTCGAGAATTATGTTCGGCGACGCTGAGCGGTAAACCATCGACAGATTCGGGATGGTAACGAGAGCGGCCGCAAGAGGCAGAACCACGAGCGCGAAAACTGTCCAGGCGAGCCAGGTGTTCTCCCATGCCCATTTGCGAGCGTACTTCATGGGCATCGTGAAGCTGGCATTTGTAACACCGGCAATGATGAGGGTTCCGATTCCGCACGAGGTACCGCTCATGGTGGGCTTCCTTCCGCTCAGCTTGAGCCACGTCAACGGCCGGAATTTTCAAGGCCGCGCCCAAAATGTTTAGCAGCAAACATCGGGGCGTGTGATATTTTTCAAGATTATATCATATAATGTGACTTGTAGTAAAACAACACCGCATTAAATATGATTGTTAAATCATAACGCTCAAGTATGAGGCTGCGCTACAGCCGCGGCACTAGTCGTTGCGGGGCCGCTGGCCACAGAACTTTGCAGCGTTTCACTCTTGCCATTCTTTCTCTTTGTGATCTATCGTGATTCTTTTCCAGTCTTTCGAGCGTGTCTTACGACCGTACGCGCACGTATATGCTATTGTAGATCGCAGCAACACGAATAAACCTTTTTGGCTAGACAATATGCCCGCAAAGAGTGACAACCTGATTGCACGTCACGAATACATCCTTCACCGCTTGCAAGAGGCAGGCACCGTCGCCATTGACGAACTCTGCACGACGCTCGGAGCATCGATAGCCACCATTCGCCGGGATTTAGAAGACCTCGAAAGCCGATCTTTGCTGAGGCGCACACGCGGCGGCGCAGTACGAATAGGACCACTGTTCTACGAGCCGTTCCGGAATGACAGTTCTTTCCAGGACAAGGTGAGCAGCTTTGCCGAAGAAAAGCGCCGCATCGCCCTCGCGGCGGCTAAGCTCGTCAGCACAGGTCAAACAATCGCATTGACCGGCGGCACCACAACAACCGAAGTGGTTCGAAGCCTTAAGGTGCTCAGCGGCATTTCCATCATCACCAATACCGTGAATGTGGCAATGGAATTGAGTAACCGGAAGGACATCGAAGTGATAGTGACGGGAGGGCACCTCCGCGGAACTTGGTTCACTCTCGTAGGCCCCCTCGCAAACGCCGCGACCGAGATGCTCTTCTCCGATATCATGTTCATCGGCGTCGACGGCATCGATGCGAAACAAGGTTTGACTTGCACGAATCCTTCCGAAGCCGAGGTCCTGCGCAAACTTGTGCACCACGCCAAAATGAAAGTCGTGGTAGCTGATCACAGCAAACTCGGTTCGGTCAGCAAGTACCTGCTCTGTCCAACAAAGGGAATAGACAAGTTAATTACCGATACGGGCGCGTCTGCTTCAGCAATTGCGCCCTTCGAAAGACTCGGAATTGACGTTACCCGGGCTTGATTGGAACGCGAATGGAATCGTCCGTTCTTGTATATGACGTGGGGGGCGGCCATGTGTCAGCTGCTGTTTGTAGTCTGGATTCTTACCAGTTGGGGCGCGTCATCACTGCCCCGCACCCCATCGATCTGACGAGCGATGCATTCCTCAATTTATTGCATTCTGTTGGGGTCCAGGCAATGAGAGGGTTCAACCAAATACTAGGTGCCAGCCTGGGATTTCCTGGCCCCTTCGACTATTCAGCAGGTATTAGCCAGATGACGCACAAGATGCCATACCTCTTCGGTGTGAACCTGCGTCAAGCGCTTGCTCAGCGCTTCGAATGGAATCCCGTACAGGTTCTCTTTCTCAACGATGCGGCCGCCTATCTACTAGGAGAATTAGGTTCTGGATCTGCCCGCGGTATGAATCGAGCTATCGCCATTACGCTAGGAACTGGGATCGGCTCTGCGTTCAGCGTTGACGGCCAGGTGACTGTGGAGGGCCCAGGTGTTCCGCCCGGAGGTGAGATTTGGAACCTCCCCTATGAAGATGGAATCATCGAAGATGCACTATCTACCGGCGCCATTCAGAGAGCCTATGCGTTGCGCACACGGCAGAAATCCGAAGTAATCGATATCGCCGCGGCAGTAGTGAATGATCCGACTGCCGCAGAGGTGTTTAGAGAATTCGGCCACCACCTTGGCCGGGCCCTGCGACAGACGCTTATCTTGTTTTCCCCTGACGTTGTTGTCTTCGGGGGTGGCATATCCTGTGCAGCAGATCTGATTCTGGCCGCTGCCGAATACGAATTGCGAGATTTGAATCTGTCGTTGCGCGTCTCTGCATTACAGGATCGTGCTCCTTTAGTAGGAGCTGGGTTCGCGTGGCCTAAACGCATTTCGATTCTTGAAAAGCGCGGGTGTTGAGGAATCCTTTTCCTGGCATCCTCCTTGGATGTGGATATGCGGAGAATGGCCGTGTTTAACTTTGGGGCTGTGAACCTTTCCGACAACCGCGGATATTGGAGTTGGGCAGCTCCAACGTGGGTTATCGATGACATCAGCATGAACCAACGATGAAAGGCTCCTCTGGGGCGGAAAAAGATGACGAACAATCCAATTGCGCCGGGGAGCATCAGCCGGCGCAGGTTCTTGGGCACAGCTCTTGCGGCGCTCTCGGCCGGCATCGCATCGAAACAAGGGCTTGCAAGCGTAGCGGAGCTTGGCGCCGAGCCGGAAATCGGTCGGATTCCAACCCTGGACGAACTGGCGACCGGGTGGCTGGATTGCAGCCAGTTGGCTCATATGCCCTCCCTGCATAACTTTCATGAGATGGCCGCCTGCGCACCTGACCTGGTGGGCGTAAATTTTCTTCCCGGCGGCCAGCTCTATGAGGGCTCCGGTCCGCGCTGGTACATCTACAACACGTTGCCGCTCTGCCGCCTGCTGATCGACGACAGGCAGTACGACAGTTCGAGCTGCCGCTGGTATGCGTATCAGGCGGAGCGGCGCGCCAAAGTCGGCGATCTGGAGGTGCTCTCTACCAACCGGCTGGTGATGGAGGACACAATCGTTCTTTGGCGTGTCAGGCTGACCAATACTGGATCGGCAGAGAAGAGCTTTCATATTGGCGTGGGCGCTGACGGCGAGCTGAACCGTACCGCCGCCGGCCTTGAGATTCAAGCGGTGGCTCTGTTGGATGAGGTTGTCGATCATTTCGCAGGAGGAGGCTCTCGTTTGCGCGTTGTAAGCCGCAACTCACTCAGCGCCCAGGATGCGAAGTGGAAGATGACCGCGATCTACCGCTTTCTCGACGGGGCCGAGGCGAAGGCAGCCGAGCCGGAGGCGCAATGGGCGATGCTCTTGCAGCCCGGAGAGACCCGCGAGATTCGCTTTCTGATGAGTGCGACCGATCGGAACGGCCGGCAAAGCGCCGAAGCGAAACAGACATCGGTTGCCTGGTTTGAGGCGCAGTGGGAGCGCGCGAAGAGGGTCTGGGAAGAGCGATGGAGCGCCGCCTTCAGGCCGGATAACCGGTTCTTCTCCGGCAATGCACCCGTCTTGATGACTGACGACGGCGCAATTCACGAAATCTACTATCGCAGCGTGCTGACGCTGCTGGCGTTGCTGCGCACCGATCTCTGGAGCAATCGCACCTTTATCACCAGCGGCGAGCGGGCCAAGGGCACCGTGTTTTATTGGGATACCTCGCTGTTCTCGACGCTCTTTGCCATGCTGGAGCCGAAGCAGATGAAGGAGCAGCTCAAGCTGTTCCTGGAGCAGGACCCTCACGCGGATGCAGTTATCATCTTCAAGGCTCAGCGGCCTCCTTCGCCGGAGAGGCTCCGCGTGCCGGCCGGGTGGGACTTGCGCGGATACGCGGCCAATGATCTGTCGATCTTCCGGCTGACGTGGTCCTATCTCTGCGTGACGCAGGATATGGATTTCCTGCGGGAGAAGATCACCGATCAGACGGTGCTCGAACGGTTGCGCGTGCTGGCGACGAACTGGAAAAAGCTGTTGCGCGCACCCGCGGACACTTTGGCTGATTATGGCGAGGCGGAGAACCTGCTGGAGTGCGTGCCGACCTACATTCACAAGGTGCCGTCGTTCAATGCGGCCGATGTGTGGATGATGCGCGAGTTGGCCGGCATCTTGCAGGCAGTCGGCGAGCCGGACGAGGCGCGGCAAATGCGCGCCGAAGCGGATGCGATGGCCAAAGCGGTGATGAGTTTGTACGTTTCGGGAACGGGCGTCTGGGCGAGCCTTCACCGGGACGGAAGCCGCGTGGAGATGCGCCATTGCTATGATTTTGCGACGGTGGGCCGATTCATGGCCGCCGATCTTCCCGCAAATGTTCGCCGGGAGATGGTCGGCTTCGTGAAGCGGGAGCTATTGGCCGAGAGGTGGATGCGCGCGCAGTCGATGCTCGACGTAGCCGCAGCCAGTTCCGATCGTCCCGATCATGGGTCGATGGGAGCTTACGATGCATGGCCCGCAGTGACGGTGGATGCGATGTGCGCATTGGGCTACTGGGAGGATGCGGTGCCCTTTTTGAGGCGAACGCAGGCCGCGATCTACGAAGGCGTCTACGCGCAGGCGCATGAGTTCTACGGACCAAACCGGGGCCAATATAATGCGCCAGTGCGGATTGCTCAAAGGGAAGGCTGTATGCGCGAGTGTACTGGCGGCGGCGCCTTTGCGGAGACGATTATCGGCACCCTCTTTGGCTTTGCCGCCAAGCCCGGCGGCAAACCTTCGTTGATGGACGCCAGAGTGGGACGCGGATTCCGCGGAGAACTGCATCACGTGCGGTACGGAAGCGGGTTGCTTCGCATTCGATCCGGAGAGGCCGGGGTCGATCTGCATAACGAAGCCTGAGCGAGATTCCTGCTCAGCTCTCCACGCTCTCTTCCACAGCGATAATTCGCGAGCGGTACAATGCCCAACCCGCCATACATAGGCTGGCTCGTAGCACTCCAGATAAGTTCCTCGTTCGCTAGGAACTCAAAATCCGCCGGGCTTCGGCCCTTCGGGGTTCAACTCCCCGTCCCGGCACCATCTGGAAATTCGCCCCAACCCGTCGTTAACGATGCGGCTGAACCTCGATTGGTTCGGGCAACTGCATCGACTGTCCGTGCTGAGCGCTTATCGTTACTGTCTTTGCGCCTTTTAAGTACGGCCCAATCACGGTTGGGAGGGCCCAGTCGAGATTCCATCCGTCCTCGATAGCTAATACGTTGTATGAACCAGGCGCGATGCCTTGCAGACTGAAGCTGCCATCCAGATCGCTTTGGTCTCGGCGGAACAGTTCGCGATTCGATTCAGGATGCTCTGGCACAAGGACCACCATTGCGCCTGGCGCGGCTTTTCTGGCGCGTTTGGCGAATCCTTCTACATTTACAAGGTCTCCGACCAGAGAAATGGAAGCCGTGAGCGAAGATCCGGGCGGAACATTCAGCGAACGTCCCTGGGTCTCGCTTCCCTGGGATGACACCTTCACAACCGCATAGCCCTTGTTGTTAGTTCCCCCGAAAATGTTGTACTGGCCCGGACTAACGTCCGCGAAAGTCACCTCGCCCTTCTCATCCACCATTTGGCTCGCCGCGACGTTTCCGTCCACGCTGTGAAGCTGGACGTAGAATCGCGGAGGGAGGCTCGCATCTCCGAAGATTCGGACCGTCGCCTTTATGGTACTCAGGGCTTCGCCCCTAACCTGACTCAAGTCCTGACCGTTTGTGGCAAGATCTATTTCGGCGGGTGTTGATCCCGGCAAAGTTACCTTGTATCTGCCTGACGCAACTCCGGTTATTTCATACAGGCCAGGAGAAACGTTTTGCATTTCGGCCGTCTGCGGGAGTTCCGTTCCGTCGAATCCCAGCCTCTGTAGGAGCGGCATTGAGAATCCGTGCCGCTTGTCTTCCGGGGCAGCAAAAATCAAATGCAAAGACTGCACCGGGCTGAGATGGATTTCGGCTTGCGTTTGATCTCCTCCTTTGATCACGATGGGCGCGGCGGACTCGGGCTCGGAGGTATCGCCGTAGTAAGTTGGCGGGTACACCACATCGAACGAGTGAATCTGGTTTGAAGATGATTTATCCAGTCCATTCGCTGGCATGGAGGCGGGGTGCATGGCATACCAGGGCGTCGCTGCTACTACCAAAAAATATGTGCCTGCATTGAGGCGGGTGAATTCGCACGAGCCCAGATCGTCGGTCGAATTGCTGCCGACACCCTGGATGCGGCGTACACCCGAGCTGCGATCTTCCCGGTACAACATTACCGATGCCTTCCGGACCGGCTCTCCCGATTCGTCGAGGATCTTCACAGAAATGATCGCCGCCGGTGTGAGGCGCAAAACCAGGTCCTCGGTTGGCACATCGGCTCCGGTCACGATGGCCGTCGAATATTCTTCATGTTGGTTATAGGCCTTGCGGATGAATCCTCGCTTGCCACCCTCGAGCGAGTACTTCCCCTTTGCAACCTGATTGAATTCGAAATGACCGTCGTCAGAAGTGATCATCCATTGCCGAATTTTGGGATTCTTTGTATCTATCAGAAAGACCTCGGCTCGAGCTAACGCATGTCCGTCGACAGAGCTCACGACAGTTCCGGCAACGCGGAATGTTGCCGGTTTCGCCGACTGCGGTTCCACGGCCTTGGAACTTTGAGCCGTTGCGGAAGGATGAAACAGGCACGCAATAATCAGGAGAATCATCAGCGACAAAGGGCTGGAATTATTCGGCATCTTCGCCTGCTTTCGATACCACCTGAAGTTGCAAGTGCTCGGTCTGCCCTCCAATTAACCGGACAATCTGTCCTTTTGATTCGTAGGCCCGCATGGCTTCCGCATTGCGGAACTCGAGATCGTTTTGTGGATGCTTGAAAGCGAGAATTCTGTAAACGCCGGGCACTATTTGCTGGAAATTGATCTTTCCATCTGGCGTCACCCACGCCTGCGTAAACTGGCCGGGGCTGTCGTTTTGTGGGATGCAATAAACGTACGCGATGGGTCCAGAATACTGAGGCGACAAGGCGGCGGTTCCCGAGGAATCCAAGCTCGCGAGTTGAGGATTCGCTCCTTCTACGGTTCCATCGAACGAGGCCATATCGTCGCGCATAGTTACTTCGATCGGTGCGGCAGAGCCACCGGCGCTCACA
>Ga0307477_10000152_pt1 | contig 97267 bp, 89 predicted proteins | sample atmos_gasesECM2C_FD_203316 | JGI IMG/M metagenome (GOLD analysis project Ga0307477, IMG submission 203316) | Hardwood forest soil microbial communities from Morgan-Monroe State Forest, Indiana, United States - atmos_gasesECM2C_515 | ecosystem: Environmental > Terrestrial > Soil > Temperate... | reverse complement strand
GCGCTGTTTCGTGATCGCAATTTCGCCGCCGGCGTGATCTTCATCGCCATCGTCGGCCTTACCTATTACGCGTCCCTGGCGCTGCAGCCACCCTACCTGCAGGTCCTCATGGGCTACCCGGTCGTTGCTGCAGGACTGGTCATGGGCCCGCGCGGGATCGGCACGATGGCTTCGATGCTGGTCGTCGGGCGGCTGACGGGGCGGCTCGACACGCGGCTGCTGCTCGCGATCGGGCTCGGACTCACCGCCTGGTCGTTTTACGCGATGACCGGCTGGACGCCCGACGTCTCGGCCGCGCAGATCGTCGGTGTCACCCTGGTCCAGGGCATCGGGCTCGGCTTTCTGTTCGTGCCCTTGAGCGCCGCTGCACTTTCGACGCTGCCGGCCGAGGATCGCACGAACGGCGCCGGACTCTTCAATCTGGCGCGCAACATTGGCTCCAGCGTTGGCATATCGGTGGTGAATGCGCTGATCACCCGCAATACACAGATCAATCATGCCGACATTTCCCAACACGTAACAGCCGTCAATCGGGCGTTCGAGAATCCGGCGGTTGCGCACTTCTGGAATCCACTGACGGCTGCCGGGCGTGCCGCGCTCGACGGGGTCGTCACGCAGCAGGCACAGATCATCGCCTACCTCGACGACTACAAGCTGTTACTCATCGCGACACTCGCCGTGATACCGCTGCTCGCCGTATTCAAGCGCTCCGGTTCTTCGGGCGCTGGCGGCACCGTAGTGATGGACTAACGATGTCCGAAGAAGAAAGGTTGGTTTCACTGGTTGCTGGTTGTTCCCATGAGCGGAGCACTTCACCTTTCGTGTCCGAATGATGGAGCCAGAGGACAGAAGGACGGACTGCAGAGAGCGACTGCGCGACTCGATGATGGTCTTGGGATTGGCTTGTCTCGCAGCCAGTCGCCTTATCCTCGCCGAGCCTGCGCTTGAGGGGCCGCGCCCCTGTGAGGTCACACGCCCACAAGAAGCCAAATCGCTTGCTGACGCGCTCTATGAGAAAGGGGAATACCAGCGCGCCGGTGAGTGTTACGAGGCCGCAGGAGATCCATCACGCGCACAGCTGGCCTTCGTAAAGGCCGTCGGACCCAACGGTGAGGCGTCTGCGCGACGGCTCAGGGAGCAACGGGACGCGGCGAAGGCGTTACTTACTCACGTGCAGCAAGCATTCCGCAGCGATCACTGACTCGCGCGCTCTGGGCAGACGTCGTTGTCGCAGGCGCTGACGCGCGGCTCGGGACCTCCCGCGTCGCTCGTGGCTCTGGCTGAACCTGCTTGGCCGGGCTGGTGTTATTTCGATCGAAATATTGGATCGGCGCCGGAGAAACGCTGCATTCACCGGCCCGGACGACACTTCACGCAACGGTCGAGGTCGATCTTGGAGCAAAGGCTCACGAAAACCTACCCGGACAGGCTCATGAAAAGCTATCAACGTTCCACGCTCGCCGCAGCACTTTTGATCACCGTTCTCGAGGTGCAAGCCCTCGCGGGGGCGCACGCCACTGCGCAGGCGGCGCCAATCGCGCCCTGCGACCTGCGCCTACGGGTCGCATTGACGCCAGATTTGCCCAGCGCGAGCAATGCGGGATTCATAAGCTCGCTCCTGAGCAATTACCCCGACTACCAGCTGGCCCCGCAAGGGCAGGATTTCGGTCACTCTTCTGTCATTGTGCTCAATCTCAGGGGCCCTGGACCGGAAGCTGACTGTCGTGAAGTGGTCAAGTCGATGCGCAAAGACGCACGGGTCGTGTCCGTCGAAGTGGAGCGAGACGCGGTCAACACCGCGGAATCGGTGAGCGTGGTGCAACCGAGCGGCACGCTCCACGCAGGGCCCGATGGCGATTGGGTTCTCGAGCCGGCGAGCGGAGTCTCGTACAGCCAGCAGGCGCATGATCGCTATGAATGCGATATATGGGCCGTTGACCAGACCGGCTTCGACCCGACGCAGGATGACGGCGGTGTGCCGCCTGACGCTGTGCCGGGCACACGTGCGGACTACCTCCGCGCTGAGGCTGCTTGCTTCCAGGCCCGCGGCTACCTCGTCAGGCAACGCCGCACACCTGCCGTCGCTGATCGGCAGTGAGTGGTGTACGTGCGCGCGTCGGGGCCCCGCTGGGACTGTATGCGAAGCCGGGCGCGAGGCGCCGTGGCGGGTGCTCGCCTGCGTGGTGTTTGTCTGGGAACCCTCGGTCAGCCGGCAGCCTCGGGTGCGCCATCCGCAAGCGTTAGAGACGCAGCGTTTCGCGGCAGGAAACCACGCGCTCCGAAACACGGGCGGCGCGCGCGAGAGCCGAAAACTCAGGACGGCGCTGCGCTCTGCGCACCGCACAGTGTCGGGCGTTAACTGCGATGAAACGTTTCGTAAACACGATGAGCGTTGCTCGGCATGCCGGCGTCGCGAAGGATCGCCGACATGGGATTGCCTCTCGCGCACAACGCCACTGTCTTCGCGCTCATCCTCCGGATTGGGTTGCCGGCGCTGGCTGTATGTCTCGGCTGTGCGCCGCGGCTGGCACAAGCGCAGGACTTCTGTCAAAGCTGCGAACTGCAGGTGGGACTCGGCGGGACGTACCACTACTGGGGCTCCACCGGCAGTCTGGTCCTGCCAGTGTCCTTGACCTGGAGCGACAACCGCTACGAGTTGGCAGCTTTTCGCTTCACTGACCAACAGCTGCTTCCCTTGCCCGGAACACACCGAGAGCGGCTCATGGCCGATCCCTACTGGGGGGCGTCCCTCTCGCGCCGCTTTCGGCTATTCGATCACGGTCCGGTGCAGGGTTACTTCGGCTTCGGATTGGCGGGAAGATCCGAGTCGGATGCGCTGACTGTCACGCGATGGGACTTCGCAGAGCAGCTGGGACTGCGCTTTCACCTGCCCGGTAGCCGGGTGATCGGTGAGGTGACGATGCGGCATTGGTCCAACGGGGGGATTCGACTGCCGAACCACGGTCAGGACTTTGCCACTGTGACGTTCAGGCTCAATTCGGGAATATTTGGCATCGGTAAGATGGACCAATCCACCCTACATCAGCCATTCAGGATCGATCGGCCACTGGCGGCCAACGCCTTAGAAAGCGCGCTGCCGTGAGAGACAATGAGGATGGCAATCGGCTGAAGTGCCAACCGGGGCCTTCGTAGCCCCCATTCGCCTGAGCAACCGGACGGTCTCGCCGTGAGTCACTCGAGAGTCGAATGAGCTGCATGACTGCGCAGCAGGCTAGTGGCATTTGTGGCGCAGCGCTGTCATAAAGGAGCCAGACGCCCGAAATTGGGCGTTTGCGATGCCCTTCACGCAGCCGGCGTATCCCCGGAGGCCAGAGGGTCACTCGGCTCAATTTGATATCTTGCAGATGCACGTGATCGATTGTCCGCACTGACATCGCCCATGACCAGCTCAACTCAGAGGAGCCGCATCGAAGCGACGCTGATACCGGGCGACGGGATAGGTCCGGAGATCGTCGAGGCCGTCCAAGTGGTTTTCCACGCGCTCGGCTCGCCTTTCGTCTGGAACGTGCAGCAGGCTGGGATGGGCGCGGCTCACACCGGTGGGGATCCGCTGCCTGCGGAAACACTGCAAAGCATCCGTCGGACGAGACTCGCACTCAAGGGGCCGCTTACGACCCCGATCGGCGGCGGATTCCGCTCGGTCAATGTGCGGTTGCGGGAAGAATTCGGGCTGTACGCCAACGTGCGCCCCGTACGCACCGTGTTCCGCGGCCGCCGCTACGACAACATCGATCTGGCCCTGATCCGTGAAAACCTCGAGGGGTTCTACGTCGGCTTTGAGCATTACGTGGCAATCGGTGACGACCCGCACGCCGTAGCGATTGCCTCGGGCGTGAATACCAGGGCGGGGGCGCGCCGAATCATCAAGTTCGCATTCGAGTATGCGCTCCGCAACGGGCGCAGGCGGGTCACCGTCGTCCACAAGGCGAACGTGCTGAAAGCATTGACGGGGCTCTTTCTCGAGACCGGCCGCGAGGTGGCCAAGGAGTTCGAGGGGCGCATCGAGATGAATGACCGCATTGTCGACGCCTGCGCGATGCAGCTCGTGACCGATCCGTGGCAGTTCGACGTGATCGTAGCGACGAACCTGTTTGGCGACATCCTCTCCGATGAAATGGCGGGCCTCGTCGGGGGACTCGGTCTGGCGCCGGGTGCGAATATCGGCGAGCACATTGCAATGTTCGAAGCCGTGCACGGCTCAGCGCCGGACATCGCGGGCAAGGGAATTGCGAACCCCATCTCGCTATTGCTCGCGGGCGGATTGATGCTCGACCACGTCGGGGAACCTGACTTGGCCCAGCGTTTGCGCACCGCCATCGACCTCACGGTCAATGAGGACGGAATACGTACGCGCGATCTCGACGGTGGCGCGTCGACCAGCGAGTTTGCCGCGGCGGTTGTGCGCCATCTGTAGGCCCTGAGAATCCCGTTTCCCGCCACGAAACTGTCTGTCAACCGAGCGGCGCTTCCTCTGACCCCGCCGGCCCGCGTACTGTGTCGATGCATCGGAACGAGTGTGTTGGAGATGCACATGAATGCAGTCGCACCCGCGGCCCGCGTCGCCGCACGGAGAGTGGCCGAGAAGACGCTCGAGCTCGACGACCGCGCTACCGGCCGGGCGACGAACCTTCCGGTCCGCAAGGGCACTCTGGGGCCCGGAGTAATCGACGTCGCGTCCATTTACCGCGATCACGAGGTCTTCGCTTTCGATCCCGGATTCGCGGTAACCGCCTCCTGCGAGAGCGGCATCACCTACATCGATGGTGAGGCAGGGCTGCTGCTCTACCGGGGATACCCCGTGGAGCAGCTCGCCGAGAAGAGCAGTTTCATTGAGGTGTGCTATCTCGTCCTGAACGGCGAGCTGCCGACCCGGGCGCAGCTCGACGAGTTCACCGACAGCATCCGTCATCACACGATGATCTACGAGAGCCTGCTGCGCTTCTTCAACGGCTTTCACCACAACGCCCATCCCATGGCCATGGTTGCCGCCGTCGTGGCATCGCTGTCCGCCTTCTATCACGACTCAATGGACATCCATGACCGGCGCCACCGGGAGATCTTCGCGCACCGCATCATCGCCAAGATGCCGACGATCGCGGCGGCTGCGCACAAGTACTCACTCGGGCAGCCGTTCATCTATCCACGCAACGACCTCGATTACTGCAGCAACGTGCTGCAGATGTTCTTTGCGGTGCCGTGCGAGCCGTACCGAGTCGATCCGGTTGCCGCACAGGCGCTCGACCTGCTCTTCATCCTTCATGCGGACCACGAGCAGAACGCGAGCACCTCGACGGTGCGCCTTGCGGGCAGTACCGGTGCAAATCCGTATGCGGCGATCTCAGCGGGCGTCTCGGCGCTGTGGGGACCGGCGCACGGAGGAGCCAATGAGGCTGTGCTTGCCATGCTCGAGAGAATCGGAACGGTAACCAACATCCCCAAGTTCCTGGCGATGGCGAAGGATAAGTCGAGCCAATTCCGCCTCATGGGCTTCGGCCACCGCGTCTACAAAAATTTCGATCCGCGCGCGAAGATCGTCCGTGAGATGTGCCACAAGCTGCTCGCAAAGCTCGGCCGGGCCGAGACCCCGCTGTTCGAGCTCGCACTCCGCTTGGAGGAGATTGCGCTCAGGGACGAATATTTCATCGAGCGGAAACTGTATCCGAACGTGGACTTCTACTCGGGCGTCATCTATCAGGCGCTGGGCATTCCGCGCTCGATGTTTACGGTGATGTTCGCGATCGCGCGTACCGTCGGCTGGGTGGCGCACTGGCAGGAGATGGTCGCCGATCCCGGCATGCGTATCGGGCGACCACGCCAGTTGTACAACGGGCCTACGCTGCGGGATTACACCGATATCGCGAAGCGCAACTGAGCCGAGAGGAAGCAGCGCCAGCCGACCACCTTGGCGTGCTTTGCCCTCCTGCGCACCATGAACAGCGAACTATCGGTCAGGAGAACTGAACGATGGAACTCGAAAAGTTGACTACCCTGCGAAAGAAACTCGTCGCCAGACGGCGCGCGCTCGTCGAAAGTTTGCACAAGGTCGGCCCGGAGCAGTCGAGCGGCGACTCCCTCGCCACGATCCAGAGTGCGATCGATGCTGTGGACAGAGCGAACGCCCGCTGCGATCTACTAACGGGCGCGCGGGAAGGCTGACTGCCTCCCGTGACTTCGCGGGCTCGGGTGACGGCCGCGGCGGCGCGGCTGTGCGCGGTGGACAGGGGTGCGCGTTACGCCGCCCGATACGGGCGTCGGCGTCCCCGTGGAGGCGCTGCGCCGCGGCGGATTCACGGCATAACGTGGCAGGGTGGCGAGCGGCAAGGAGTGACCGAGAAGTTTCTCGATGTCCTTCAGAAGCGGCGCTTCCGGCGGCGCGACTAGGGAGATGGCGGAGCCGCTCCCGCCGGCGCGCGCCGTGCGACCAATGCGGTGAACGTAGTCCTCGGGAACATTGGGTAGCTCGAAGTTCACTACGTGCGGCAGCTCGCGGATATCAAGACCGCGCGCCGCCACCTCGGTGGCCACGAGCGCGGTGATGCGGTTCTGCTTGAACTCGCTGAGCGCGCGCATCCGCGCTGCCTGGCTCTTGTTGCCGTGAATCGCCGCGGCCCGCACGCCGGCGGCCACGAGCGCCTGCGCGAGGCGGTTGGCACCGTGTTTGGTGCGGGTGAACACCAGTACCTGGTGCCAGTTGCCGCTCTCGATGAGATGCACCAAAAGGTCGCGCTTGTGTTCCTGGGGCACGCGATATACGTGCTGCTCGATGCGCTCGGCGGCTGCGTTGCGCGGCGCGACTTCAACGACCAGCGGCTCACGCAGCGAGCGGGCCGCCAGCGCGCGGATGTCCGCGGAATAGGTCGCGGAGAACATCAGCGTCTGGCGCTCGCGCGGCAGGAGCTTGAGGATCCGGCGGATCGCGTGAATGAAACCCATGTCGAGCATGCGGTCGGCCTCGTCCAGCACGCAGCAGCGCACCTGCCCGAGATCGAGCAGGCCGCGCTCGGCGAGATCGAGCAAGCGGCCGGGCGTCGCCACCAGCAGATCGCAGCCATTGCGCAGTTCCTCGATCTGCGGCTTCTCGCTCACGCCGCCGAAGATCACGAGGGTGCGCAGGTTAACGTGGCGGCCGTACGCGCGGGCACTCTCGGCGACCTGCGCGGCGAGTTCGCGCGTGGGGGTGAGCACCAGTGCGCGCGGCAGCCGCCCGGACTGCCTCACCAGCTTCTGCAGGATCGGCAGCACAAATGCCGCGGTCTTGCCGGTGCCGGTCTGCGCACCGGCAAGCACGTCGCGGCCGGCGAGTACGCCGGGAATTGCGGCGCGCTGAATGGGAGTCGGGGTGGAGTAGCCTTTTTCGGCCACGGCACGCGCCAGCTCGGGCGTGAGCCCGAGATCATTGAATGACATCTAGGGGAAACCTCTTTCCGGCTCGCCCGGCAGCCTTTTGGCAGCTGCGGCGGTCAGACGCGAGGCTTAAGTTAATGGTAAATCGGATGCGCCCCGGCGCTGACCGAGCACTTAAGGACGGGAGGCGGCGCGAACTGTACACAGATTGCGCGGCGGCGTCCAATCAGCGCGACCCACGATTGGACGCTTCCCTTCACCCCTTCTGCGTGCGGGTGCCCGTTCGGCGCGGTCCGTGCAGCGCGCGTCCGGTCATCGCACGGTCCTGGGTCTGCACCGGCTGCAATCGCGAAATCAATAGGATCCGCGGCAGCGATGTCATCGCGACGTGAGTACCCAGGGCAGCGAGTGGTACCGCAGTTCTTACTTTCCGAGCCCGATCTGGTTCATGAAGTCCTGGTTGTCCCAGATCAGCCACTCACGATCCATCGCGCCACCGTTCCAGTGACCGAGGGTCACCATACCGAGCGCAAAGCGTTTGCCCGTGGGCGCGATCGATTTGCCATCGGGTGTTGGCATCGGCTTGGTGAAGGTACCTGTCATGACACCGGTGACCGCCGTCCATGTGCCGGAGCCAAAGCGAATAGGATGCGTCTTAATCTTGATGTCGGGGGCAAAGACGAACAGCGCTTTCAGGTCCTCAATGTGCTTTTCGATGCCCTTGGTCTCATGCCCGTCGGGCCACGTCACCACGATGTTAGGGGCGTGACTTTCCTTGAGACGATTCCATTTCTGATTGCTAAACACGTCGAAATCGAGCGTGTCGAAAACCTTCAGGTTGTTTTCGACCGCCGGGTCTTGCTTCTCGTGCGGAGGAGGCGGCGTGGCCGGATTCTCCCAAGCTGACTGGGCATTCGCTGGCAGGCTGCCGCCCGTCAGTAGCATCAGCGACAAGAGCGTCAGGGCAATGTGTTCTTTAGCCATGAACATCTCCTCCTTAGTATGCCATCACCTCTTAATTATGCCATCAGCGAAAGGCCGCGAGAGGAACGGGCTCGCGACCAGCGAGAGGTGATTGGGCCAGTGCTTTGCCGTCATCGGGGCGCGCGCGTGAAGGCTATTCCAACAGCGGATGTCCCTTAGGCAACTGATGCGCGTACCAATTCGCGAGCCGACGCCGAATCGTCTTCTCGCTGACTTGGTCTTCCGGCATTGGGGAAATGACTTTGTCGTACACGAGCAAGCGATAGACGTATAGTGCCTTGGCACTCGCCGAGTCAGTTGCTTCGAACTCGACAGCCTTGCGACCTTGCGCATATTGAACGCCCGCGAGCAAGGCCGCTTTAAATAATTCCGCCTCATGTTTGAGCTTTTTCATATACCGCTCTCAAATGCTATAACAGAGACAATGCGAGCGCGGTAGCCATCGCACGGCGCGGCCGTGGGATGCAGATCGCGTGAGGGCGCGGAAGCCGCCCCAATCCGTCCCGCAACCGCGTGCAATGCACTGCAGTGCAGCACTCCCCCCTCTTCGCCGAAATACGAGATACGCGACACTCACCGTTTGCCGAGGAAGCGATGTGCGCTCAATATCGTGCCGTTCACCGCATGGGAGCCAAGATTATGAACGAAGAACGTCTCAATGCGTTTTTGGGCAAGGCAATTGGGGATCTCGGAGCTGCGGTAAGTGCGGTGCTCATATCGATCGGCGACTCGCTCGGCTACTACCGCGCGCTCGCGTCCGGTCCCATGACATCCGCGACGCTCGCTGAAAAAACGAGCACCAGCGAGCGTTACGCGCGCGAGTGGCTCGGCAACCAGGCCGCAGGCGGTTATGTCGACTATGAGCCGTCGACCCAGCGCTACATGCTCAACGATGAGCAGCGCGCTTGTCTTGCCGATCCCAACGGACCGATCGATCTTCCCGGGGCGTATGAAATCGTGCGCGATCTATTTCACGTGCGCGATCGGGCATTGGAGAATTTTCGCACGGGTCGTGGGATGGAATGGGGCGAGCACCACGTGTGCCTGTTCCACGGAACCGAGCGCTTTTTCCGGGCCGGCTACAACATGAACCTGATCGTCAACTGGCTGCCAGCATTGGGCGGTCTGACGGAGAAACTTAAGGGCGGCGTGCATGCCGCCGACATCGGCTGCGGTCACGGCGCAAGCACTATCCTCATGGCCAAGTCATTCCCGAAGTCGGATTTCATCGGAGTCGACTATCACGCACCTTCGATCGAGACTGCACGCCGTCGCGCTGCAGAGGCGGGCGTGGGCAACGTTCGTTTCGAAGTCGCCGACGCAACGTCCTACGCGGGTAAAGACTTCGATTTCATCGCTTTCTTTGACTGCCTGCACGATATGGGCGACCCGGTCGGCGCCGCCCGGCACGCGCGCCAGGCTCTAACGCCTGATGGGTATTGCATGATCGTCGAGCCGATGGCGGCTGATAGCCCCGAGCTGAATTTCAATCCGGTCGGTCGCGTTTATTACGGTGCCTCGTCATTGATCTGTGTACCGGTATCGCTGGCGCGGCAGGGTCCCGCGCTAGGCGCCCAGGCAGGCGAGCGTCGTCTCCACCAGGTTCTGGTCGAGAGCGGCGGATTTACGCGCTTTCGGCGCGCGACAGAGACGCCGTTCAACATTGTTCTTGAAGCGCGCCCGTAACGCACAGCGCGTTCGCCGGAACCAGCTTGGAAACCGCGATGAGGCCGGTTCACCGCCGCACACGCGTTCAGGCGCGCGCCGGAGCACTCCGCGCACATGTGAGTGCTAGCGTACAGAAAGCGCGGGATGGCGAGCGCACGCTCGCCGGAGCACTGATCGGCAAGCAAGTGCGCGTCGCCCGCGTCTGGAAGACACGATGAGCTCGTCCGCCTCACTCCCCGTTCCCGCGGAGGTGTTCTATGTCGTTGAAAGCAGCGGGGTGCTCGGCAGACGAGAGCATCGCCTAGCGTCCGTCCTGTTTGAGACGCGTTCGCACGCGCACAACGAGCTTACCCGAGTCACCGCGGCGCATCCCGGCGACTACGCCATCTGGAAGAGTACGACGTACATCGAACCGCCCCAGTGGGGATATGCCGTAATCCGGGCCGATGGGACGGTAGTTCCGCCAGAAGCTGGGCTCGCGGCTTTGCCCTGAATTGAGTGCACGAGCGCGGCATCGAACGCGTGCACGGTACGCGGCGCGACGCTCGTGGAGCGGCGGGTTCACACCTTAGTTTGGGCGCTCAAACCCGTTGCTGAGATAGGGGCCAGCTGCATCGCCCTTGGTCGCCACGCGGCTTGCTTTGGCGCTCACCACGGTCGTCGGGGCCGGGACCGGCCGACACAAAGGCCGAGAGACTAAAGAGTGTTTACTCGACCGGTGCCGGTGCCGTCTGACTTTGCCACTTCGCGCTCGGCAGCAAACCAGTCTTCCCAATCGTGTCCGGGCGCGAAGTCACGCCGCTGCGCCTTATAGTAGGCGGCCTGCGAAATTCGCGCCTGGCGATCCGTCCAACTCGCCGAACCCGCAACGAGGCTACTGCTCGCAAGGCGGCTATCACCCAACGCCTGCGTGCTGCCGGCGGTCGGCAGAGCCGAAGTGCGTTCCTGAGATGTTGGTTTCACATGCTTCTCCTCTGTCATCGCATCTTAGTCCTCTGATCGCTCACGATATCCGCGCACTGTGTCATTCATCCGTGTGGTAGCACGCTTATAGCGTACTTTCTGACCACGAACCCGGTGCCGAACCCGTTTCGGTGCTCCGACTGCGGTCGTTCGTTCCGTCGCAGCGCTGGTGTCTCGCGCGTCCCTGGCGGCGTACGCTACCGCATCACTCGAGCTCAACACCCGTTTGTGGCTGGAACTGGAGCTGCTGAACGAGTCTGGATTGTCGGCCAAGATTCATGCGGGAGGTGGCGCTCCGAGTCGAGCTCGTGCTTCTGCCTGAAGCGTGCGACGCGCCGCGCTGGCAATCGATGTTCGCGACAGAGCGGGGGGTTTGAACTGAGCGCTATGTTGGAGCGTCTGTAAGCGCCCGCGTATCGCCGTTTGGCGAGAGAGCTGGCAGGCGAATGATGCCGTCACGCCAGCAGATGCAATGTTCGGCAGCGCACAGATATGGGTCTAGGTTGCGCGCAAGATGAGCGGCTATGAAGGGATACGGGTCTCGCGGGTTGACTCTGGGTTCGACTCGGGCTCGCCCCCTAGATACCAAATCAATCGAGGTGAATTTATGAATATCATGCGTCACAGTGCCACGGTTGCGGCGTTCGTTGGGCTTGCGGTCACAAGCGTTGCGGCGGTCGCGGATGATCATGCATACGTTGAAGGACCTGTTGTCAACGTGGCGGCGATTCGTACCGAATATGGGAAGTTCGATGACTACATCAAATATCTCGACACCACATGGAAGGCCGAGCAGGAAGCCGCCAAGACCGCCGGAAATATCATCAGCTACAGGGTGGTCAGGGTAGAAGCACGCGGTGAAAATGATGCGGACATCTACCTGGTGACCAACTATAAGAACTGGGCGGCTTTTGACAGTGCGACAGCCAAGGCCGACGCGATAGCGAAACAGGTGGAGGGAACGTTGACAGCGTCAAACCAAGCTGCGGTCGATCGCGCCAAGATGCGGCGAGTTCTGGGTTCGTGGACCGGGCAGGAACTTGACCTGAAGTAGCCCGCGGATCGTCAAGCGCACGAGAAGAAGCCGGGCGTCACGCCCGGCTTCTCTCTCTTATCGCGCGCCGTGTATGTCTTGCGACCCGGGCTCGCTCGCGGGTCTACCTCGACCGAAGCCGCCGTAGGCTTCCCGGTGATGCGGTGCAGGCCCTTCGAGGGGCGGCCTGCCTGCTTCGCCAGCTGCGCCACCGCGGCTTCCGAAAGCGGCGCAAGCGACATTCTGAAGGTACCTCTTCGCGCGGAAGCCCGCCCATAACGAGGCGCAGCGGATGCCGCTCGCCGAGCTCGTCATCGCGGTAGCTGGCCACGAGCAGCGTGCGTGTGCGGTTGATGCGTCGCCCGAGGAACGTGATCAGGTCGAGGGTCGCCTCATCCGCCCAGTGCATGTCTTCGAACACCAGCAGCGTCCGCTCACGCGTGAGCTCATCAAGAGCGGTGGCAAACAGTGTGCCGGGAGTTGCGCTCGAATTGACTGCCGCGAGCAGCGCGCCCTGCGTCTGCAGGGCGATGTCGTGGAGCGGCGCCCGAGGACGGGGCGTGAACAGCGCGTCGCATGCTCCCCAGAGGACACGCACCTGGTTCTGCCGCCGGGCGAATTCCCGCAGCAGCGCCGTCTTGCCAATTCCGGCTTCTCCGGCCAGAAGCGCTACACAGCCGGCGCACTCGACAGCCGTACCGAGCCATTTCTCCAGATCGGCGAGGCACGGTTCGCGTTCGAGCAGATCCATCGGATCTCCAAAGAAGCGCTAAGTCTCCGCGTGATCCCGCTCCGCCTTGCGTGTCGCTGCGCGGCGGCGCAGTAGCTCGGCGTGCTGTGCCAGCCGCGGCAGACGGGCGGTGAGCGGCGGAGCGTCGTCCGGATGCCACCCGGCGAGCATGTGCAGGTATGGGTCAGCTGCGGAGAACTGCCCGCCCAGCACATAAGGAGACAGCTCGCCGTGAATGCGCTCGAGGTGGGCAGTGAAGTCCGCCAGCGCCTGCGCCTTGATCTCCGCCGCCGCTCGGGAACCGGCCGTCGAGTAGCGTTCGGAGTAGTAGTAGCGAAGCACCGCCTCGTAGATGTTCGCCGAGAGGAAGATCATCCATTGCAGGAAACGAGCATGTGCCGTACTGCCCGGAGCCGGCGCGAGCTGCGCCGCGGGGTGGGCGAGGGCCAGGTGAATGAGGATGGCGGCGGACTCCGCCACCGCGGTGCCGTCAGGCAGCACCAGTGACGGAATCTTTCCCGCGGGGTTGATGCGCCGCAGCGCTTCCAGGTCTGCGGCAGCCTTGCTCACCCAGATGAGCTCGTACGGGGCGCCGATCTCCTCGAGTAGTATCTGCGGGGCCAGCGATCCGGCGCCGCGCCGTCCGTAAAGTTTGTATCTGCCGCCCGTCATGTTGGTCTCGCATTCCGGTAGTCGTTGCCCGATTGTATCGCCGCGACGGCCAACCGTGGCGTCGGCGCGGGTACGCCGACCGACAATGCCAGTCTACACGCTACCGAATGCGCGCTTGGCGGAGCGAGGCCGAAAATTACCCGCTGAATTACCCCCGGACCGCTCTTCCTTAAACAGCGTTTTCGGTATGGGGCGGGGTTGGCCGTAATTCGGCGTCGGCGAGAGTCAGCGGAAGCCCAAAGGCGTGGAACAACCGCGGGCCGTCGGGTTTCACGAACAAGATCAGCGTGGAAATCGCATCGCGCTCGAGTGTCAACAGGTGGATCGAGTGGGCGGTCCACGGTTCGTCCACGCTGGTGCGGGAATAGGCGGCAAATGCAGGCTGCCGGTTGGCTCCCGTGGCTACGAGGCGAAAGCCCTCATAACGCTTGAACGCCCAATCGAAGAACGCACGGATCGCCGCGCGCCCCGCATACCACTCTGGCGTGGGTGGCATGACATAGGTCGCATCCTCCTTGAGGAGTGCGGTAAAGTCGGCCACATTCAGCGCTTCCCACGCTTGTAGATACCGCCCGAGCAGCTCCTTCTGCGCCGCGTCCACCGGAGATGCCTTCAATTGTTGGTCCTCGATACTGCGCTTGCGGAGCGTCTCGCGCGCCCGCTGCAGGGCGCTGTTGACCGAGGCCGTTGAGCCACCGAGCAATGTGGCCGCTTCAGTGGCCGCCCAACCAAGGACATCGCACAGCAGGAGCACGGCACGCTGGCGCGGCGGCAGATGTTGGATCGTCGCGATGAACGCCAGCTGCACGGCCTCGCGCGCGGTATAGCGCGCTTCCGGATTCGGCGCGTCGTCAGCGATCCCTTCCAACTCCGAGTCCGGGTAAGGCTCAAGCCACGCCACATCGGTTGCCGGGGTGCCGTCCGGCATCTGAACGGCGACGGGTGCGCGCTCGTGAGGCAGCCAGCGCTGCGCGCTTTTGCGGCTCGCGAGCGAGTTAAGACAGGCATTAGTCGCAATCCGATAGAGCCACGCGCGAAACGAGCCACCCTCGAAGCTGTCGAAGCTGCGCCAGGCGCGCAGGTAGGTTTCCTGCACGAGGTCCTCGGCTTCATGCAACGAGCCCAGCATGCGATAACAATGTACCTTGATTTCCTGCCGCAACGGCTCAGCCAGCCGCTCAAACGCCTGGTTTGAATGCTCTGAGGCTGACTCCCGACGCGAGCGTTTCGGCGCTGCCATGGGCCAAGTTCCTGTCAGGGCACCGCTTCGAGGCCCTTCCCGGAGACCACGAACACTTTACCCTTCGATCGATCGGGGTGCGTGACGACCTCCAGGGCCCCGGCCGCAACATCGGCTGAGGTGGGAGGTGAATCCATGCTTTGAATGAACTCCGCCTCTGAGATGCCGAGATAACGCGCGTACCCAGCCACTGCGTGCCTGCCGAGCTCACTGTCCGGCATCATTCGCGGTGCGAGTGCCATGAACCTGATGCCCAGCTTCAGGCGATCCGATTCCTTCTGGGCATAGTTCGCGATGAATATCTGCGTGCGCTTGGCGCCGGCGTACCCTCCGGAGATGGGTGAACCTGCGAGCGCTGCACCGCTCGAGATCAGAATGACGGTAGAGCCTGCGGGCAGGGGCAGGGTGAGCGCAGCCTTCGAGAAATGAAACGCGACCTTGACGTCAACTTCCCAGTTCACCGAGAACCCACGCCAGCTCTGCTGGTGCAGCGGCGCGGCGGGCGGAAAAGCGCCCGCCGTCACCACGAGGACGTCAGGGCGGAGCACGTCGAACACGCGCGATGGAGCGCTCTCCTCGGTGGCATCGAGCGCTAGGACCTCGACGCCCTGGACCTCCCGGGCGAGCTGCCGCAGGCGCTCCTCCTGCCGTGCGACCGCGAGCACGCTCGCGCCGTCGCCGATCGCGGCTTCCACGACGCGCCGCCCGACGCCACGGCTCCCGCCGATCACCACTACGTTCTTACCGATGAGTGGAAGCATTGAGTCCTCCTCGAGGCGGCTGAATTGCGCCGCCCTCATGGATAGAATCGGCGGGGCATCTGAAACTCATCGGTTCATTCATGCCTGCTCGTTAGGGTTGCCTTTTCCGGTTTTGATCAGGTTGCGCAGGCTCTCGTTGATATAAAAGCCCCAGGCGCCAGCGCATTTTCCATAGCATTCGATGGCCGGCACCAGCCCGATGTGAGTGAAGCGCAGTTCAGTCGTCGCGCCCTTCCTCGCGATCTCGAAGACCACGTCTGTGCCGTCCCATTCGGCCTTGTCCTGAACGAAATTGATGTGGCTGTCGAGGATGTGCCACACGACTCTCTTGCCCGGCACCAGCTCGGTGATCTTCTGGGTGGTGCGGTGCAGGTCCTGGTATCGATACGTAAACTCGGCACCGAGTTTGTCAGTGCGACCGTCAATTTCTCCTGACCACCACCCACGAACGTTGTTGATGGCGTCGAAGACCTCTTGCGGGGACTGATCCACCACGTAAGAGATCGCGTAGCCTTCGGTCTTCATCGACTGCTCTCCTTTAGTTTGGATGTCAGCCTCACCCGCAAAACCGGTACGATGGCGGAAACTCATCGGACCCCGTCAGGCCGCCGCAATGGTCCGTGGCACGAAGGCCGCGAACTGACGCTCAGCGACCCACCGGGCATCACCAGCTCGATCGCAAGATACGGGCCGAACGTGCGACCCGCTGCGAGCAGTCTGTCTGCGAGAGGCTTCACGGCATTCCTCCTCTGGCACCAGGTGGTTGCAAATCCCGGTCTCATGAGTAAAACCGGCCAGCCGAGTGAAACTCATCGGCGCGTGAGCTCAATCAGAGGCGAGGAATGCTGCCGTGCGAATCCGGCGAGCGCAGCGTGGGATGGGAGCAGGAAAGAACGGCTGCAAGGACTCCCGCACGTTATTTGGGCTAACCGCTTGACATTCATGGGCCGCCCGCGGCCCGATCCCATGCCGCCCGGACGGATCGGGCTCTCGCCAGATCCGAGCGTTTAGACAGGAGTTACTGACCGCTCTTGAACGGGGAAAAAGTGCGCGCCGCGCGGATTGGGCAGATGAAGGCCAGCATGCCAAGCCTGGATCTCCACTCGCACTCGACCCGGTGTCGCTCCGCGTACCTCTCAAGGCCGGGCGCCAGAAGCGCGAGAATCTAAAGCCGGCTGCAGGTGAGGAGGTCTGGGCGGATGTTCAATCTGGCCGCCATTGCGTCCCATTCGCCCAGTACGAACGTCGTGGCCTGGTTAACCAGGGGACAGTCAGCCGAGGCAATTGTCAGGTCGTGCATCAGCTTGAAAAGCCGTTCGTTCGCAGCACACAGAACGACAGGCGTCGCGCCCTGACTTACTCTGGGATAATCGTCCATTAGAACCTGCAATGCGCGTTCTTCGAGCTCAACGACTTTCTTCGTTGCTTTGCTAGCTACGCAGGCCCGGTACTCGGAAGATTGGTCTGCGATCAGCCGGGCAAACTCCGCGGCGGTGCGGTCCACGTAATCCCAAGTGAGTTGCGCCGGCACCGGCTCCTGTACAAAGCGCTCAACTTCCTGTTCAAATTTGACGTCGCGCTCCTGAAGCGTGGCGTCCCACTCCGACTGAAAGCTCTCAGCCTGCATACCGCCTTGTATGCTCGCGGCGATTTGTGTTGTATCGAGCGTTCCCTTCATGAGCCAGCAGTCAGAATGCTCGAGCTTGAGTCTGAACATCTGCTTTTCGTCGCCATCCTGTTGGTTGGCCTGGTGCGCTACGCTATAGCTTTCCGTACGCCCATTCTCTTGGGCGACACCGGACATCGAAGTCGAGCCGGCGCCGCTGGCTTTCCCGGCTCCGGTTACGCTGCCCGAGGTGGTTGTCGCCGACATGGCGGTGGCCAAGTTTAGCTGTCCCTGTGAGCCCATGAGCTGGATCGCAAGTAATTGGTTTTCCGGATAGTGGGGATGCTCGCTCACCTCCGCAACAGTGCGCAGGCTGACTGGCGCCTGCGTGGGCGCAGAGAAATTGAACTGGTTACCCTTGCCAGACGACATTGCGAAATCGAATTGCATCGCGGCGTTCGCCCGGCCGAGTACGTGAGGGCGACCCGGTCGCTCGATCCTGCGTACTTGCTGCACCCAGATAGGACCGACCACACCTTCGCACCCTTGTTGTGGCTTGCCACCAAGCGGGACGCGCCAGCAGCGCTGCTTCGAACTTTCAACGCTGGTGGTGTCCGTCTCGCTCGCCAATGCGAAATTCAGGTCTCCGGTCCACTTGACCTTGATGGGTGGGGCCCCGGCAGTCTTCATCTCGTAGGAAAGCGAAAACGAACCCTTCCACGTCCCGTCCGCCGGTTGTTGTTCAGGCCAGGGCGAGGCACACGAAGGGTCAGCCAGAGAAACGAGAGTGCGCCCGAGCAGCGCCACGACCGATACCCCCACGATGCGCTGCATCAACCTTGATGCGCTCAGCATCGCCCACCCTCCACGAGAATTGCGCACTGATCGCGAGCCCTGCCGGCCCTGCTCACTGCGGTTTCTTGCGAGAGGCGCCGGCGTTACCGGTGTCCTTGGTCACCTTGCTGGTCCAGCGAATGCCGTTGGTATCGACCGCATAGTCGAGCGTGACCGCGTCACCCGCCTTGAGGCCAGCGGGGACGGTGGCCGCCTCGCTGATGGCGAACTTCAGCTCGCCGTCGGCTGTTTTGATAAGCAGGCTGTGCGCTTCCGCGGGAGCGGGGGGATCGACGGAAACGATCGTGCCGGACACATGTTGGACGTTCTTGTACCAAGGGGTGTCGGCAGAGGCTGTACCCAGGGCCAAAGCGAATGTCGCACAAGCGACCCAGATGATCCGCTTCATGGATTCCTCCCAGTGTTGGGGGGGCATGGACGTGGGTACGAGTGCCAGGTATGAGGTGTGCCGCGCAGATTATAGCCGGGCGGCGTGCGAAACCTCCATGACCGTCCGGCGGTTGCCGGCCGCATAGGATGGTGCGCCTGTGTGGGTCGCGCACACCTGCACGAGGGATGAGCCGCGCTCTCATAGTGCTGCGCAACAAGTCCTCTGGGCGGCAACCCCAGGAGGGTATGCTTTAATGCGCGCGCACCCAAGCTTCCGTTCGCAAGTGGGAGCGACACCGTGATCAAGTCGATGAGCTTGAGAGTCCATGGGTCGGCGATGTCCTACGCAATCGCATTTCTCGCGCTGGCGGTCGCCTTAGATGCGCGCAGCCAGGCGACCACGGGCCGCTTCGCCGGGGTGACGCCGAGGCCCAAGGGTCCGATCAGAGCGCACGGCGCGATTCATTACGTCGCCCCGGCTGGTTGGACGGTGAGAAACGGCACGGATGGCGTCACTACCCTAGCCGGACGCGTGCCGCGAAATGAGCTGCCGTGCGAGATATGGATGTTGCCGCCGATGCCCATTCAAGGCGACCTCGCGACCCAGGGTGCGGCACTGGTCGCAGGTCTGGCCGCCGCGAAGAAATTCGGTCCCTTCCGGGACGATCATGGTGGCGATGTGCGCCGATCGCGCGAGGAAGGAGTCTCGGGCACCGGCTGGGAGTACACGGATCTCTGGGGACAGTTGGGGAGCAGCGGGATTACCGTCCGCGTCCTCATGGCTCGCATGGAGAATCAGGTGCTACCGATCGTGGGCTACTCCCGGTCTTGGAATTGCCTGGGGAATCAGTCTGTGCGTGAGAACGACGTATGGGCGTTGCTGTTTCACAGTCTGCAACTGCCCGGTCATGACCAGGATTCACCGCAGCTCGCCCGGCAGCTCATCGGTACCTGGTCGAGTACCAGTGGCAGCGCAGGCAACACTCAGTACTTTTCGCAAAACGGCCGCTTCGGCAGCGTAGCCTTGTACCAATCGTATGAGGCATCCACGACGCCCGGCATGGTGTGGGAGGTGAACCGTAGCTGGCAAGGAGACGGCCCGTACGAAGTCCACGGGGATCGATTACGCACGCAGAACGCCAAGGGAAGCGAGACCGAAAGAGACGTGACGCGCTTTTTCAGCATCGTTCGCACGCCGAGCGAGAGCAAGCCAGGCGGGTTCGATTGGGTCCTGAGGATGGTCGAACGCTCTTGGGATGGTGGCCAGACATTCGGCTTTAGCACGAGCGGTAACTTTGTCACTCACATGACTCGCGAGGGACGGGCGCCGCGGTGACGCAGATTCGCTATTTTGCGCATCAGGCGTCTGGGACTCTTACATCCATTGGGCCTATCGATCCGGTTTTTCTTGCCCCCCGGGGAGAGGACTCGAAACGACATTTCTATTGCGGATTCACTGGCTTAGGAGCGCGCGCGAGCCTTTTAACCGCCGGATTACCCGCTGAAAAATGCCTGCTTAAATGCGCGTTTTTGCTCGAACCGTAGCGGGTAAGAGCAGGCATCCGGCGGTGCAGTTCACCGTTGTTCGCCCGAGTGCGTTTCTATGGTCCTGGCATACCGGCGCATGCGTGAGGCCACTGCGCCATCACACGGCGCGTGCTCTCGCGTACTCAAGTGCCCGCAATTGACCCAGATCTGCCTGTTGCGTACGGCAGCTATGTGTTAGCGAGAATCCCCCGTTCCTCGCGGCTTCTTGTTGGTTTTAGTAGTCGCTCGATTGCGTACCCGAGTTCAGATCGCCACGCTTTTCGGAGTGTATTCGTGTTCACTCCGAGCGCTCCAGCGATACAGCTCTTCATCGCCACAATGGGGGCATTTGAGCGCCGTCAGTTGATCGTCGACTTCGGGCACGACCACTTTGCCCCCAGCCGGTGGGAGTGCAATGGCCATGACGACTCCGCATGACCGGTTCTTACACAACCAGCCGAGGTAGCGATCCCCTGGAATCATTTGCTGCTTCGACCTGAGGTCGACATGGCGCGCGGCAACTGAGGCCACCGGCTTACGTAATCGCGTACCCATGCTCTTGGACGGACGTTTGATCGCCATTGATCCCTCTCCGCTTAAGAACTTCGGGAGAGCCTACTGCGCCTGCGACGACTCTGCTAGCTCCCAGCCTGCCGAACTGAGCGCAACAGCCGAGGAGCGGAAGAATACGAAAATCCCCGCATCCGCCATCGTTTGGCTCAGCTCATGGGCACCTCCAGACGAGAAATCGAGACCGTCGCCGCGGCGTTCGTCATGGGTCTCGCAGATTAAGCGCGATTGTTCACATCTGGCGAAGTCCGACTCTAGATCACGGCGCTACTCAAAATCGGGGGGACGCCGCATCCCCGAGACCGAAAGCTGTGCGTCCACTGATCCCTGAAAGCCGCCGGCCTCGGGCTTCAGCGTCACGTTCCATTTTCAGACATCGGGCCGCCAACTAGCGTACTGTACCTACCGGTTCGTGCTATCTGCCTTGGCGCTGATTGCGCTACTGCGTTCCACGCATCAGCCAGGGTGTGTGACTCTCGCAGGAGTTGGCGAACCGGGAGACAGAGTCTAAACGGCTGTCATTTTTCAACATTCGATCGTGAGTAATGTGCAGTGACCAAACTTTACGTGGGAAATCTTCCCTTCACGGCAACTGAAGAGGGTGTGCGCGCTCTGTTTTCGGCGCATGGAACTGTGGAGAAGGTCTCGTTGATCACCGATCGCGATACGGGGCGTCCGCGTGGTTTCGGCTTCGTGGAAATGTCGAATGCGGATGCATCCCGCGCAATGCAGGCACTGAACGGCAAGGACTTTGAAGGGCGCGCTCTTAAGGTCAACGAGGCCCAGGACCGCGATCGACCCGGGGGAGCTCGCCGGGGCGGCCCGCGCCGTTACTGAGCTTGCGCGATCGATTGCAGGTCGTTCCGGTCCGCGCGAGCGGCCGGGGTAGCCGTGGTAGGCGCTGCCAAAGCCTGCGGGTCGGCCGGTGCCGCCGGAACTCGTGTACTCTCTGCTAGGCGCGTGACTTCTCGCCCTGGCCTCGGTCTGACACGCGACGCTACTTAAACTTCGGGTCCAATGAGACATGACGACGCCCCGTACATTCGACCTGGTAAAGACGCCCGCCGAGCGCCTCGCTCACGAAGAGTATGAGCGCGCCGAAAAGCGACGCCTGGAGCTCGCCGAACAGCGCTCCGACCTGAATCCGCCCGATGTGCGCATTCGAACGTGGGAAAGAATCCATGAGCTGCGCATGCCATCCGACCCAACGCATCCCATCCTCGATGTAATCGCGGTCGGCACGCGATTGACGCTCGAGGAGGTTCGGGAAGAGCAGCGGTTGCGAGCTGCTCGAGCGGCGAACCGAAATCTCGACTGAGCGCGCTACCGACGACCATGTGGTCCACTGAACCCACCGCTCATTTCGATCGGGCGTCCCTATGAAATTCGCTCCTTCGGCTGCCACGCGCCAAGGGCGAATGGATCAGTTGCGTCGGGATCGGGCTGCGGCGCAGGTGCTGCGCGCAGCGTTTCCTACCCTCCAGCATCTTCGCATCGAGTTGACGTTCCGGGGGCCGGGCTCGAGTGCGCCCACCCCCCAGTCGCACGTGCTCTATCCACCTGCCCGTGCGTTTTTCGAATACCGATGTCCGTATTCGGACTGCGACGGGCAGTTCGACCTCGGTGCCGCCGTCAAGGCGGCACTGGCAGAGGAACCGCACCGCGCAGAAGGAGTGCTTGAGTGCCACGGCTGGCGCGGTCTCAATCACACCTCAAGGCGAGCTTGCCTGTTGCAACTCCTTTACGAGGTCACCGGAACTTATCAACAGCAGAGTTGACGCGGACCTGCCTTGGACGCGTGGACAATCGGCAGAGCCTTCGGAGCCGTCCGCGGCTTGGCTGCTGCTTAGTCCCGTGCCTTGAGGTACTCGATCATCCGCTGATATTCGTCGCGGGCTTCGCGTAGTTGCTGAATATGCTGCGCGGTGATGTCCTGCTCGCCTTGCGGGGTTTTTTCAAACAGCTGAAAGCCCGGCGTGTCGGCGTATTTGAGCTCCCGCTCGCACCGATGTTTTTGCCGCTCGAAATACTCGATTAGGTCCATGACAATCGGCCTCGTCGGTCAGGCTGACCGGGGTCCAAAGGGAGAGGGACCCCGGAGACCAGCGACGTTTCGTGGAACAGATCCGCGGTGCTTTGGCGGATGGCATCGAGCGCGGGGAAGCGCTGTAGTCCGTGCGCGATCAGAAAAGAGTTTTTCAACAGAATGGGCCGATTGCTGCTGCTTGCCCATACTAATCGCACGATTTACCTATTACCCAGAAAAGTAACATCCGATTCGTGCGCTGTGGAAACTCACGCAAAAGGGCTAAGCCAATACCGTCCGCAGGTCAGAAAGACTTCTGGCGCTATGGGCGCGCAGGAGCCAGCTCTCAAACTCTGCCTTCGGTAGCGGGCGGCTGTGCAAAAAGCCCTGAGACTCATCGCAGCCTTCACGTACCAGATGTTCGAGCTGGGCGTGAGTCTCGACACCCTCGGCGACCGTGGTCAAGCCGAAGGCGCGTGCCAGGCCGATCACGGTGGCAACCAACGTACAGCTCCTCCGATCTCCTGGTAGACGGCTCGTGAATGTGCGGTCGATCTTAAGAGTATCGATCGGCAGTTCCGACAGCCGTCCGAGGGATGAGAATCCCGTCCCGAAGTCATCGATGGCCACACCTAAGCCCGCGGCGCGAAGCAGCCTCAGCGCGTGCACGCACGATGAATAGTCGCCGGCCAACGCCCCTTCGGTGATCTCGATATCGATTCCCCAGGCTGAAACGCCCGCCAGATCGCCGACCGCATCCAGTATGTGCCGCGCAATATTGCGGCGCCGCAACTCAGGCGGCGACATGTTGACGGCGACTCGCACCGGTGGCAGACCCCGGCGACGCCAATCCCGGCAATCCGCGGCCGCCTGTCGCAGTACCCACGCGCTGGTGGCGCCCATCAGGCCACCGGATTCGAGCAGCGGCAGAAATTCCGCGGGCGAGATCAAGCCTTCTTCGGGATCCTGCCACCGCAGCAGCGCCTCCGCGCTCGCGACCGTCCCGGTGCGCAGGGTGACTTTGGGCTGGTAGTAGAGTAGGAACTGCCCCTGATCGAGCGCGCTTTTCAGACGCTGCTCCATGCCGACCCGCCGCGCCAGCTCGGATTTCATCTCGATCCGGTGGTGCAGGTAACGCTCACCTGCGCTCCTCGCCAGCTTGAGCGCCGCTTCCGCGTTCTGCACCAGCTCGTTGGGTTCTTTGGCGTCGTCCGGATAGCAGGCGACGCCGCACTTGACCTCTGTGACGATCTCGCGCCCGTCGACGCTGAAAGCCTGCGCAAAGAGCCGCGTGATGTCCTCGTGTGAAGTCTCGGCTTCACCCGCCGCACGCTCGTTGAGCGCCGTGACGCATGCGAATGTACCGCCGCCCAGGTGCGCGAGCTGCTCGGTGTCCGGGAAGCGCTCCTTGAGGCGATCCGCGACACATTGGAGCAGCCGATCCCCCGTGTGTCGCCCGAAGGAATCGTTGATTACGCTCAAATGCGCAATGTCGAACACCGTCACCGCCAGGCGTGGCAGGCGATCCCGGCCGCCGGCGAGAAGGCGGTTCAGCCGCTCGCAGAACAGCGCTCTGCGGGCGAGCCCGGTGAGCGGCTCGAAGTAAGACAGGAAGTGAAGCGCGTCCTGCTTGTCCAGGTACTGGAGAGCAAAGGACAGGTTCGCGCCGACTTCCTCCAGGAGCAGCATCTCATCGGGCCGTATGACATCACCGTGGCGAGTACCAAAGAGGAAGGCGCCAACCGGCGTACCGTCGACGCACAGCGGCACGCAGGCCAGTGAATGGACGGCGGCGGCGATGAGCCTATCGCGTCGATCGATGACATGAGGGAAGCTCTCGATGTCCTCGCAGAGCATCGCCTCACCGGTGCGCATGACGCGCCCCATGAGACTCAAATCCGCGCCCTCGTGGTCGGCGATCGGGAATTCCTGCTCCGGGCGCTCGAGAAACTCATAACCTGTCCATCCGACCGGCCGTGCCATCCGTGATACCGGATCGATCAGCGCAACCATGGCCAGCGCATACCCGCCGACCCCGGTCGCGAGGCGGCACGCCTCCGCCATCACCTCGTTGCGGTTCCGGATGCGTACCAGTGCCGTATTGATTCCCGAGAGCATGTGCAGCACCCGGGTGAGACGCGCGACCTCCGCGGTGCGTGCCTGAACACGCAGTTCCAGATCGCGTTCGAGTTCCCGCCGCTGCCGCGCGAGCTCCAGGTGCGCGCGTACGCGGGCGAGCAGCTCCCTGGCCGAGAAGGGCTTGACCAAGTAATCGTCGGCGCCGCTATCGAGGCCTTCGACTGCGGCCTCCTCACCGGCGCGTGCGGACAGGAGGATGACCGGGAGATGCCGAGTACGCTCATCGGCGCGCAGCGCCTTGAGCAGCGCAAAGCCGTCAAGCCCGGGCATCATGACGTCCGAGAGCACGAGGTCGGGCGCCGTGGTGAGTGCCGCTTCGAGTGCCGCCTTGCCGTCGCGAACAGCCACTACGTCGTAGCAGCCGCCGAGGAGTCGGGCGACGTAATGGCGCATATCCGCGTTATCGTCCGCCCAGAGAATGCGTGCCTTCGGTCCTGCTCGCTCCGATGCCGGCTCCTCGCCGTCGGGGCTCAGGAAGTAACTGTCCTCCGCGCCAGCTTGCGGGGCTGGCAGCCAGTGCAGAGCCTCTTGGACATAGGCTTCCTCGATGCGATTGCCGGCCGCTGACTCTGCTGCGTCGCCAAGCTGTTCGCTCGGCAGGTGCGCGGTGCCGGATTTCAGAGTGACGATGAAGCAGCTCCCCCTACCGAGCTCGCTTTCAACCCGTATGAGCCCAGCGTGCGACTGCACCAGCTCTTGCACCAGAGACAGTCCGATGCCGGTCCCCTCGTGCGTGCGCGACGCGGCGCCCTTGACGCGGTGAAAGCGCTTGAAAAGCAGAGGCAGCTCCTCGGCCGGAATGCCGACGCCGGTGTCCTCCACGGCGAGCTGCGCAGCGCCGTCCAGCCAGGTGAGACGCACGGTGACGCCGCCCTCGAAGGTGTGCTTGAAGGCGTTCGACAGAAGGTTCAGAACGATCTTTGACCACATCTCTCGATCGACATAAAGAGTTTGAGGCAGAGGCGGGCAGTTGATGGCCAACGTGAGCCCGGCGCGCTCCATCGCCGAGCGGAAGCTCGTGGCCAGGTCAGTCGTCAGCGCGGCCAAATCGGTCGGCTGATAGAGCGCTTGAACGCGACCGCCCTCGATGCGGGCGAAGTCCAGCAGCGCATTGACGAGCTTCAGCAGTCGCAGGCCGTTGCGGTGTGCGGTCTCGATACGCTCGCGTTGCGCTTCGCGAAGCGGCGGCTTGCGCTCGGTAAGGGCGTCCTCGAGCGGCCCCAGCATGAGAGTCAGAGGGGTGCGGAACTCGTGGCTGATGTTGCTGAAAAACGCCGTTTTGGCGACATCGAGCTGTGCCAGTCGGGTGTTCGCCTCGCGCAGTTCGCCGACCGCGGCTGCGAGCTCGTGACTTCGTTTGATGACTTCACGTTCTATTTCGCGGTTGCGACCCCGCAGCTCATCGCCCAGTTCACTCGCACGCACCAGCTCGGTGACATCTTCGACTCGATGCAGGATGTACAGGACTTCACCCGATGACGACAGCACTGGCAGATTCTTCGGGCTCCAGTAGCGCACTTCGAAGCTGCCGTCGGGTGCGCGAATGTCATACTTCTGGACCGGCATGGTGTCCGGTTGCCGCGTGGCCAGTACGCGTTCGAGCGAGGCGCGCAGGTTGCTCGTGCCGGTAGAGGTCGGGTCGTCGGGATTGTCGGGAAATATTTCGAACAGTCCATGTCCGATGGTCTCGCGGGTGGTGTGCGTGGCGCGCAGCCTCGCGTGCGTCGCCGCGACCATCGTGTAGCGGGGGGCATCGGGCAGCAGAACCAGCAGCACCTCCGGGGATGCCTCGAATAGCTGTCGAAAATCGAGTTGCCTATCCATGTGGCCAGCGAGATCGATTGCCCGGAAACTGCTGATCTTTGGTCGCTGTCTGTACTGCCTTGAGCGTTCACCGTACTTACTTTAATCACGCCCCTGCTTCCGTGAGTCTCTCCGCAAAGTGAGAGCGAACACCGCCCGGAGGGGGGTCCCGAACTGCGCGCATCAGTTTGAGGGTCGTCCAACCCCCTCCACACTGTGATCGACTTCACATCCAGGTTGGGCCTTGGAGGGCGGAAACTCGCCAGTTGCAACAAGTATCCATGCAAGCAATTTGCACGGCGTGTTGAACGACTGCTTTGACGACGAGAACTGGCGAGCTCGACCGATCGCTCCTGGCCCCCCACTGCGGTCGCGCGGCGAGTTGCGGCAATCGCGAAGCTGGCGGTGCCACTCCCCAGGGGGCCAATAGGTTCAGCTATCTGAGGCGGGCTTGCCGCCGAAAGCGGCCGCTTTCGTTCCGATCACCGTCCCGTGGATCCCACGATGACCGATGCAGAAACCTCACGCAGGATCTCTCGATAGCGGAAGCAATCGACGAGGTGATCGTTCACCATTCCAACCGCCTGGATGAATGCATAAACGACCGTCGGGCCGACAAAGCTGAATCCCCGGTGTTTGAGATCCTTGCTGAATGACTTGGATTCGGGCGAAGTCGCGGGAATCTGTCGCGTAGCTTTCCAGCGGTTGAGTTTGGGCCGCCCGCCGACGAACCGCCAGCAGTAGGAGTCAAACTCCCCGAACTCTTCCTGGACCTTGAGAAATGCGCGTGCGTTGCGAACTGCGGCTTGGATCTTCATCCGGTTGCGGATGATCTCCGGATCAGATACAAGCCTGTCGATTTGTCTCTCGGAATAGCGCGCGACCTTCTCGGGATCGAATTTGTCGAACGCGCGACGATAACCTTCCCGCTTTTTCAGCACTAGCGACCAGTTTAATCCGGCCTGCGCGCCTGAGAGCACGAGGACCTCGAAGTGTTTACGGTCACTATGAGCAGGGGCACCCCACTCGCGATCGTGATATTCAAGCAACAACGGATCATCCGCGTTGACCCAGGAGCACCGTTTCGTTTGCGGCGAGCGCGACGAGCTCTGTGAGCCCTGGCCCTTCGCCAATCCGGGTTGTGTCGTCACTCTGCCGCCTTTGCCGCTTTCTCGATCGATGCCGCGACATCCTTCGGATGTGAGAGGAAGATGGTGTGGCTGCCAGGCGGATCGCTGTGCTATGCATCGCGACTAGGTTTCAAGGAGCGTGCCGAGCACTGCGGGCCATCGACGCTCGAAATCGCTGTCCTGTTGGAGACCGCGCCTCACCAAAACCTGGATTCGGCGCTGAGCCTCTGTCCAAGTCAATGCGGTTTGGAAGGAGTTGAGAGCGTTGAGAACCTGGTCGGCGGATGGCAACGAGACCTGGTTGACAAGATTCTTTGCTGCCGCGACTGCACGCTGGTCGAAGGAGGCGATCCGTCGCGCGAGCGCATCGACAAAGCCGTCCAGTTCCGCTTCTGGAAGCGCACGGTTGACATATCCATATCGCTCTGCGGTATCGCCATCGAAATCGTTCGCGCCAAGAACGATTTCGAGCGCGCGGCCACGGCCCACCAGATGTGGGAGACGTTCCGTGCCGCCGCCGCCGGGGTGCAGTCCTACCCCGACCTCGGGTTGGCCAAGGCACGTGTTCTCTCGCGATGCAAATCGCATGTCGCAAGCGAGCACGAACTCGCTGCTCACGCCTCGGACGCAGCCTCGGATCTTCGCGATGCTGGCCACTGGAGATCTGGTGAGACGGACGAACGTATCCGCGAGAATCGGCAGGCCTGAAGGCCCAACGGCGGTGGTGATGTTACCCGTCTTGCCGGTCATATCGAAGTGGCTCAGGTAGAACTCAGGAAGCGCGCTCTCAAACACTATGACGCGCAGGCTCGGGTTGCCGTCCATGTGCGCGAGCAGCTCCTGCAGGCCTTGGAACATTGTGGCGTCGACGATGTTGAAAGGCGGATAGTCGAACACAACCCGCCAGTAGGCAGGCGTTTCCTCAATGACCCGCAACGGCGCAGCTGACTCAGTCACGACGTGCACTCCTTGTTTCAACCTCGATAGAGCGCGATGGCGAAGTGCTGTTCATTCTGGGATCGTCGCATTCAGGTAATCCAACGTGTTCCACCAAGGATTACTGCAGTTGTTGATTCAAAAATTCACGTGTCCGCCCATTGGCGAGCGCTGCCGCCGCGGCGCTGTAGTGAGCCCCATTATGCCGAGAGAAGGCGTGACGCTGACCCGGATAGATGCAGATTGTCGCGTTGGGTCTGCCGGCCAGTGCCGCCTTGATCTCGGCTTGTGCAGGCTTGGAAATGAACTCGTCCTCCTCGCCCAGATGCATCAAGAGGGGCGCATGGAGTCCATCGACCTCGTCCAGATACTTCTCAGTGTCACCACCGTGATAGGCGACCGCAGCGTCGACACCGTAGCGCACGGCCGTCAAGAAGGTCATCAGCCCCCCGAGGCAGTAGCCAAGGACGGCGACCTTGCCGGTGCACTCATGCAGTTTAGCCGCACCGGTGGCCGTGTCGTAAACGTCCGCAGCGCCTGCGTCCCGGTCATAGCCTTGATAGAGGCGAAGCCCGTGCTGCCAGTCTGGCTCTGAAGTGACGCTGAGGTCGACGCCTGGCTCCTGACGCCAGAAGAGGTCGGGCGCGACTGCGATGAAGCCTTGCTCGGCCAATTCATCACAATGCTTGCGAATGTCGGCGTTCACCCCGAACACCTCGTGTAGAACGACAACAGCGGGAGCCAGCAAGGTCTTCGGCCGCGCGATATAAGCGCCAAACGCGCCGTTCCGGCCTTCTATGGTGATGCGATCCTTCATTGCATTCTCCTCAAACGAGCCCGGTTCAGCCGGCGGGTGGACAGCCGGGCGCTATGGCCCGGCTGTCCTTGTTGCAACTACGACACCGCTCTTGCGGCGTCGCGGATTACGTCGAGCACGACTTTGGGGTGGGAGAGCATGGGGACATGGCTGGAGGCGACCTCCACGGTCTTGGCGCCCATGCGCTTCGCGGCGAAGCGTTCCAGATCGGGATGGACGGTGCGATCCTGGGTGGCCACGATCGACCAACTCGGCTTTGACCGCCAGGCGATGCCATCCAGCTGCTTCTGTGTGAAAAGATCAGCGGCCGGCGCGAAATGAGTGGACCAGACGATGCCCTGCTCCTCCGGAGTCAGGTCGCCGGCGAAGTAGGAGACGCCGTCCGGCTTCATCCAGACTCGGCCATCAGCGACTTCTATGTGCTTGAAGACGTCTGTTTTGGGAAATTTGTCCTGCTGGCCCTGCGATGTCTCAGTCTCATCAGGCCCCAGCGCCGCGATATAGACCAAGGCCGCTACGCGGCTGTCCATGCCGGCGTGCGTTATGACGGTTCCGCCATAAGAATGTCCGACAAGGACAATCGGACCGCTGACTCGTCCGAATGAGCGGATCGTCGCCTCGACGTCGCCTTTCAGCGTGTCGAGGCCATACTGAGCAGCGAGCACTTGGTGTCCCTCCGCCCTCAGGGTCGGTATCAGCTTCTGGAAACATGAGCCATCGGCCCAGATCCCATGGGAAAAAACGATGCTGGGTTTCATTTGTTCATCCTCCTAGCGGCTAGTGATTGACGCTCGCAGAGGTGGCTGCCTCTTCGATGAGCTTCGCTGTTTCCTTCGGATGAGACATGTAGGCCACATGGCTGGCATTCACTTCGACCGTCTTGGCGTGGGCGCGCTTCGCCATCATGCGTTCCTGCTGCGGATTGATCGACCGGTCTGCGGTGGCCACCATGTACCAGCTGGGCTTGGTCTTCCAGGCCGGCATCGTGACCTTGTGGGTGAACGAGTCGGTGGAGATCGGCACCTGCGATACGGCCATGAAGCGGGCCACGGCCGGCGGAACGTCCGCCGCGAAGTCGGCTGCAAAATGCGCCTGTTCTATCCACCAGTTGCCGTCGCTGTCCGCCTTGAACGCCTTGGAGGCTTGCGGCAGGGCCTGTTCGATCGACGCGCAGCTCTCACCTTCATCGAGCTCAAAAGCGGCGATGTACACTAGTGTCGAAACCTTCGGATCGTTGCCGGCCTCGGTGATGATGGAGCCGCCATAACTGTGGCCGACGAGGACCACCGGCCCGTCCATGGCGTCGACGGCCGCCTTCGTGTACTTGACGTCAGCGGCGTAGGAGGTCTCGGGGGGCTGCGCCACCGACACCGTGTACCCATCCTGCTCAAGGATCCTCGCGACGGCTTCCCAGCCGGAGCCATCGGCAAATGCACCATGCACCAAGACCACGTTCTTGATGCCAGCCGGTTGCGCGGCCACGACGTTCTGGCTACTCCCGAGCAGCAGAGTCGTGGCGATGAACGCGGCAGTGAGCGTAGAAACACTGTAAAGCTCTTTCATGGCGATTTTCCTCTGAGGGTACGGTCCAAGCGGAACACTCGAGTTCGATGTTTAATTTGCAAGGCATGAGCACGCTCTAGCCCTTCTAGAGAACCATCGACGCATGCCTTCAATCGAAGAAAACTCACCGGTGAAGTGTTGCCCGCTCGGTCGGAGCTGTCAGTAAATCCCGGTGAATGAGTGTTGCGTGGACCGTTAACTCTTGTTAATCAGCATGCGACCGCGACGCGGTCGCTCCAAGACCTGGAGTTGATGCATGGCGGGCCGCAGGCCGAAATTGGCTCTCCATGCGCCGCTTCGCACATAACCGCCGGCACTCGTTTTGGCGTCGGGACGATAAGGCCTCGTTCGGGAGATCAAGCCGGCATTGCGGTAACGAACTTGACAGGGATGTACTAGATCATGAACGTGCTTGCGGTTGGTATTGGCTTCAGGCTGCCGCATAGGCGATCGTCCCGAGAACTGCCCAGGAGGCCGCGCCCTGCAAGAGAGAGACAGATCCGAGAGAACTCAAGCTCAGCCAAAAAAGGGTGGTCCGATGGCCTCAGTAAGCAAACCTGGTGTTCATCTGAATAGGAGGAAGTTCATGAAAGCAAGCTCCGCGGGTTTGACCCTCGCAACCCTGCCGATTGCAGGGGTCGCCTTTGCGACCTCCTCGGAGGGCGCGGATACCGACGTGGTCCCGGTGGGTAGCGGCGCGCAGGTCAAGATCGCTGCCCCTCGATTACTACGAAGAGTCTCGGTTGAGCATCGCGCGTTGGAATGCACTCATCCTTTTGAGGCTGTGCACAAGACACTCATCGAATCCGTGCCGGCACTCAAGCCTGAACTGGCCGAGATCCTGGTGCGAGGCGATCAGGAGAAGATTGCGACTGCCCGGCGCGATTGGCCGAAACTCTGGATCTTTTTGGTACGCGACCATGGAGCGCTGACTGCCGCGGACGGCCAATTGTCCAAGGCCATGCAATACGAGATCGGCAATCCGCTTACCGCTGAGCGGATGACACGGCATGTGCTGGCTGCGGGACTCTACGCGCCCTTGCGGGTCATGCTTTACGAAGATGCCTCGGGGCACGCGATCTTTGAGTACGATCTTCCATCCTCGCTGTTTGGCCAATTCGGGGATGAGCGGGTCGCGAAGGTCGGGCGGGAACTGGATGCCGAACTGGAGGCCGCCCTGCTCGCTGCGAGCGGCGCCTGATGCAGGAGGCTCCCAGGACCAGCCTTTTGTCGACTATCGTGCAGTCTGTTCAAGCTCGCGAGGCCGTGGCAGCGTAGGCTGCGCACACCGCGAGCTCGCGCGGCAACTGCTACACGCGCGATTAACAAGAATTTACGGCGCTGCCAGCATCAATTCACGGGGGTTTACTGACAGAGACCATGTCCGATGTGCAGCATTTCGCGCAGGCAGAGAGAGGTGCATGCACGATGAGCTCACTACTATCGGACGATATTCTTCCTGAGGCTTCGAGCGAGCGCATTCCCGGCGCGGTCTCAGTTCTGATTGATAGCGCGGTCGCCGCGTTCGATGCGGACCGGGATACCTCGCGCCGTTACCTGCTGCGCGCATCCGCTATCCTGCGCGCGCAGTGCGCGACACACAGCGCCGCCAATAAGGGTCAGGAGGCGCAACCGCCTGGCGGACTTGCCACGTGGCAGGTGAACCGCGTCGTGGATTACATCGAACAGCACCTGGGGGAGAAGATTGCTGGGCAGGACCTCGCGCAGCTCGTCAGCGTCAGTGTCGGCCAGATGTTTCGCGCCTTCAAAGTCAGCGTTGGCGTTTCGCCATTTCACTACATCGCGAGGCGGCGGATCGAGTTCGCTTGTGAGCTGCTGCAGACGACTCGAGAGCCGCTCGCCCAAGTCGCTATTGCCTCAGGATTGTGTGATCAATCCCATCTCTGTCGGGTCTTCAGGCGTCTGACGGGGGTGACTCCGGCGATGTGGCGGCGCGCGAACGCCAAGGATCCGGAGCTCGCGAAGTTAAAGCGCTTGCCGACCGCCTTGAGTGCCAGCAGGATGCTTCGTTTGCCCGTCAGAGGTTTAACGCCGGCAGCCTAACCCAATCGCGCAGACGCAGTCATGCGATGCGTTAGAGCCGGCCCGCTTATCCAAAACGTTCGAGGAACGAGGCGGCTTCTCGCAAGTCGCGCGTTGAAAAACCTTCGGAGAACCGAGCCCGTACGTCGGAGACGAGGCTCCTCGCCTCCGCTTTCCGGCCTTTTTCACTCCACAGGGCTCCGAGGCTGATCGCGGTTCGTAATGTCCAGGCCAGCGCGTTCTGGTGCTCGGCCGTCTTGAGTGAGCGCCTCAGGATCTCCTCGGCGGGGCCATCTCCATCGAATGAGGAATCTCGGAGCACGCCCTGTGCTTGAACTCGAAGTGCTTCCGGTGCACTCCAGCCGCTGGCATTCGATGAACGCGCATCGATTCCGCTCAAAGCGGGGGCTATTGTCAGCATGGTGTCGAGGAGGAGTCCGCGCGGAGCCGTCATCGGGGAGCTCGTAGATGGGGCGAGGTGCTCTCGCTTTTGGTTGGGAGCCTCGCTGGGGACCGCTAATGCGCGCTGGTACCATTCCCCATACATACGCCAATAATCCAGGCGGTAACGGTCCGCTTCGCGCAACAATCTCGCCACGTGCTCCTGCTCCTCCACTTTGTCTCCACGCCAAAAGGCGATCGGGCAGGCAGCCAGTGCCAGCGATTGGCACACAGCAAAAGGACTGTCGGAGGAGGCGAGCTCCAGCGCTTCTGCGGAGACAGCGACGGCCTGATCGGCACTACCTTCCATCCAGAGTATCCGCGCCAACACAATGCGCATCCAGACACGCCGGTCGACCTGTACGGGTATGTAAGCGAGGGGGATCGCCTTGGCTGGATGATCGAGAACCCGTTCGGCGTAGGTGCGCGCGATGCGATGGTTGCCGCAGAAATGGTGTGCCTGGGCAGCCACGCGGTCGGAAATCAGGACCGCCAGTGGATCTCCGGTCTTGCGAGCGACATTAGCAAGCCTCGCGGCGGTATTGACCGCACCCTCATAGTCCGCAGCCTCGATCTGAAAGATGGTTTTCCGCAGGAGCGGAGCCACCTGAAGCTTGGGCGATCCGATCAGCTCGACTGGGTCGGCCGCCAAAGCGTCCTCAGCCTGTTGCGCTGTCCGCGGTCTCTGCATGTTCTGGCTGAGCGTGGCCAGCGTCATCCTGAGTCGGCCTTCAATCTCGGGGTGGGGCGTAGTGCGTGCTCTGATCCAGTACAGAGCGTGTTCGACCCGCGCATGGAACTCCTGCACGAGCATGAGTTGTAACCCAAACGGCACTGAAACAGCCGTGAGGGCCGCTCCCAGAAAGGCGTCACCGTCGGATGAGAAGGCCCAGTCAAGCGCCGAGCGCACATCATCAATGGCATAGCCGAAGGAGGCGACCCATTCCGCTCGTGGCATCGTCTCCCAGCCAAGCTCCGCCTGGCGCATGAGCTTCAAAATCTGCTCAGCGTGCCACCTATATATAGATGCGAAATCCTCAGTTTGAGCAAGCTTCTCGAAGGCATAAGCCCGCGTGGTATTCAGGAGCCGATGGCGAACCGTCGTGCCGCTCACATCCGTCGTGATGAGAGATTTATCGGCAAGACCCACCGCCGCGTTCAGCGCATCCTGGGGGTCAAGGCCATTGGGTGCAGCGAGCCCGACCGCCGATTCCATGGTGAACGCCCCGTTGAACACAGCGAGGCGCTGTAACACGATCTGTTCAGTCGGGTTCAGCAGATCGAAGCTCCAATCGAGGGTGGCGCGCAGCGTCTGGTGGCGGGAAGCCGCGGTGCGGCGGCCGGGTGCGCCGCGCGACACCTGATCGTCCACGCGAACAGCCAGCTCGTGAATCCCAAGGTGACCCAGACGGGCCGCGGCAAGCTCGATTGCGAGAGGCAACCCATCAAGCGCGCGACAGATCTGTGCGACGATCGCAGCGTTCTCATCCGTCAATTCAAAACCTTGCTCGCCGGTGATGGCGCGCTCGACGAAGAGCTCCACAGCGGAATGTTCTCGAGCAAACTCGGCAGTGACCTCGGTGCTCTCTTCCTTCGGCACCGCCAACGGTGAGATCCGGTACTGCCACTCGCCTTCGGCGTTCAGGGGCTCGCGGCTGGTCGCGAGCACATGCAAAGTGGGAGAACCCTTCAGCAGTTGCTCGGTGACCAGGGCCAATTCTTCGACCAGGTGCTCACAGTTATCCAGCAGCAAAAGCGCGGTCCTGTCCTTGAGAAACGCGCCCAGGTCCTGAAGTGGCGAGCTTGCCGAGATGGCGAGCCCGAGGGCCGTCGCGAACGAGCTCGGGATCAGCGCTGCGCTCGAAATGGCCGCGAGATCGACAAACCAGATGCCATCCGGAAAGTCATTGAGCAGCTCTCTCGCGACAGCGAGCGCCACCGTGCTCTTGCCAACGCCTGCGGCGCCGACGATGGTCAGGAACCGCTGCGACCTGGCGAGGCGAACCAGTGCCTGCACTTCATGGGATCGGCCCACCATGCGGGTGAGCGAGCTCGGCAGGTTGTGGTTTGGTGACGCAGCCGCATGTGGATCCGTTTTGATGGGCGACTCGTCCCGCTCGGCGGTGACCTTAGCGACGAATGAGTAGCCACGTCCGGCGGCGTTGACGATATAGCGGTTTCCACCTTGACCATCCCCGAGTGCGCGGCGGACAGCTGCCACGTGGACCCTGAGATTGATTTCCTCGACGACGGTCGTTGGCCACACGTGAGAAATCAGCTCCTCCTTGCTCACCACCTGGCCTGCTCTCTCGAGGAGAAGCGTCAGCAGGTCAAAGGCACGGGCGCCGAGTTTGACTACCTTCCCCGATTCCAGGAGCAATCGCTCGGCTGAAAGGAGCTGAAAAGGGCCAAATCGAAGCGCAGCTCTCCTTGCTCGCACGGGCGCATTGGCGGACGGAGTCACGGATTCAGCAACCCCTTATAAAGAGCCGTAAAGGTCGCCACGTCCATTCGACGCACCTCCCCCATGGCATAGGGCCGCCGGCTTCTTCGGCCGCTCTAAGCGCAGCTCCCGGCCACGAGTTTCAGGCCCGGCATCGGGACCGCGGCTGTTTTCTTGGATCGCGAAACGGCTGCCGTGAGTATACCTTGGCGCTCCGGCAGGCTGGTCGAACGGTCATACCTTCGCCTGATCCGGGCCCGATCGGGACTCGCCTTTTGGCGGCGCCGGGTTTCCCTCCGCCAACGCGGTAGTTGCGTCATTTCCACAGTCCGCAAAGAGGCCCTCCCTTACAGTCGGCTCAATGCTCTTCCGTACCTCGGGGACCCCAGAGGGCAATCACGGCGATCGTTACAAGAAGTGCGCTCGTAAGCTCCAACGCGACGGCCGTCGATCCGCCCTTAGCAAAGAGCGGCAGAATGACGAGCGGAACCAGCACGGCGGCGAGCCGGTTCCCCGCCCACGCGAGCGAGGTCGCCGAGGCGCGTATTGTGATCGGGAGCACCTCAGCGCCGTACATCGTCATGATCGGCGTGTACACGGCAACGCCCGCACCGAAAAGGATGACGGAGGTCATCAGAATCCGCGACTCGGCGCTTGCGAAGAACATCGTCAGTGCCACCAGCAGGAGCACACAGCAGAGGATCAGCGATATGCGGCGCGGTGTCCGATCGATGAGGAGACCCGTCGCGAAGGCGCTCACGGCAGGTCCGAAGGTCGCCGCAGCGACGTACAGCAATGTATCGTTTAGGTTGTAGCCTCTGTTGAGAAGCATGGGACCGGTGATGAGCGGAAAGGCCACCATCGCCCACGGGTGCAGGAAGTAGAGCGCGGCCACGAAGGGAAATGACGGGCCGAACCACTTGCCGCGGACGCCTGGCGCCACATCATCACCAACCCGCGCCTCCTCGCCCTCCCGGGTCCGGCGGATAAGCCGGCCAAATAGCCTCAAAGGCCGCGATTGTTCGAACGCTCGGGAGCTTCTCTCGGCGAGGGCCTCCCTACCCGTTGCTAAGAGCCAGCGGGGGGATTCGGGAAGGCGCTTGAAAGCGGAGCCGACGAGGAGCGCTGCCAAGCCCGTCACCAGGAAGGGCCATCGCCACCCCTCGATGCCGAATGGCCGAATCGGTGTCAACCATCGAATCAGAAACACCGCAAGGGGCGGCGCCAGATAGGCCGTACCGCACACCCAGAAGAGGAGCAGTCCCCGGTAGCGGTGCGGCGCGATCGCCGTGAGGTAGGCGACCATGAGAGGCGGATAAGCACCGAGCGCAACGCCCGAGAGAAACCTGAAGGAGCCGAACCAGAGCGGATTCGGCCGCGCCGCCGCCAGCAGCGAGGTCAACCCGAGCCACAATAACGTCGCCGCCAGAACCGATTGCATACCGCGCCGATCCGCGATGCGGCCGACAAGCGGCGCGCCAAGCACGGCCCCCACATAAACGGACGCCAGTAACCACGACAACGCGGTCGAGGACAACGCGTTCGGGGGCGTCGAGAAGACCGCGGACAGCGCATTGCCGACCGCAATCTCCATGAGATCGATGGCAAAGCCGACGGCGCACAACACAGCCGCCGCAAGGTGGAGCGAGGTCAGGGGCAAGGAAGCCACGCGTTCGCCGAGAGCCGACATGATGCGCTGAGGTTGTGGCGGCAGGCAGGCCTCGACAGAAGGAAATTTTCCCGGCAAAACCGATCTTAGCGGGCCGATGGGTCCTGCGTGCAGTGCCGAAAGCCCCCGAGCGCGCCGTCTTAACGTGGATGCACAACTATTAACACCCCAATCAGTACGATCGAGATGTGCAGCCTTGTCGGCGGATCACTTGAACATGATCACGGCCACGCCCGGCGCCCGATCTTGGTCTCGCGAATGGTGCAGACGAAGGGTGCTCCCGGCCTGCTGCGCACTCTTTTGTACAGCTGCGCTGCCGCAGGTGCACCCGGATGCCGTCGACTCCTCTTCGCTCGAGGAAGTGATTGTCACGGCGACCAAGCGTGAAACCAAGCTCCTCGACACACCGATCAGCATGACGGTGATCGGCTCGCAGGCGCTCAAAGACATCAACGCCGATGCATTTGCGGACTATTCCCGCCTCGTCCCGGGACTGACGGCGATCGACTCCGGACCCGGTCAGAAGCGTTATGCGCTCCGGGGACTACAGTCGGCGGGCGAGCCGCAAGTCGCCCTCTACTATGACGAGATCCCAATCAGCGGGCTTCCCGGCGGATCGCTCGACACCGGAGATGATCAACCGGATGTCAAACTCTACGATGTCGACCGAATTGAGGTCCTGCGCGGGCCCCAGGGCACCCTCTACGGAAACGGCTCGATGGGCGGCGCCATACGCATCCTCTCCAAACGTCCGGACCTGACGAACTTTGGAGCCGAAGCAGAAGCCGAGGGCGCAGTCACGGACGGTGGCACGGGATCGTGGGGCGTGAATGGCATGCTCAACGTGCCCCTCATCAATGACCGGTTAGCAGTTCGCCTCACGGTCTACGATCGTCAGAACGGCGGTTGGCTCGACCAGATCTACCGTAGCAACATTGCGCTGCCGCAGCACCCGGGCGATGACTTGAATTGGGAGCACACCTGGGGTTCGCGTCTTTCTGCTACGTGGCAGGCGACGGACAAGTGGGCGATCACGGGGATTGCCTACTATCAGCACCTGCAGACCGACATCTCGTTTGAGACTTACCCCTCTTTTGCGGTGCCGGGGAATCCCTACGTCACGGAGGCATTCGTGCGTAAGCCGTGGAACGATGAGCTCGCCATGGCGAATCTCATCTCCAGCTACGATCTCGGGTGGTCGAGCTTCGTTGCCACCGCCGCGTATCAGAACCGCGTGGTGGACCAGAGCCTGGACACCACCCGCTATCTACTCAGCCTCTTCGGCTGCACGGAGTTCACCTGGGATGTCAGTTGCTTCGGTCCGCCGCTCGTCCCGGCGGTCTCCTATGCGCACGAGGGGGTCATGAGCTGGTCGGCTGAAACGCGGCTGGTGTCGCAACGACCCGGACCCTTTGAATGGACGCTGGGCGCCTTCTTGCAACGCGCTTCGACCTACCGTAACGGCCAGGTGGCGGTCGCCAACTCGGCTGGCTATATCGATATCGACCCGGCGACCGGCGTAGCCGCAAACCGTCTGTTTGCGCGCAGGAACTATGATGAGTTCAATCAGTATGCGTTCTTTGGCGAAGGCACCTACGATTTCTACCGCGGACTCAAGGCAACCGTTGGGCTGCGGTGGTTCCACTCGTATCGCTCTGATCAACAGATCATCGATCAGCAATTCTTTCCAGGACAGCCCACGGGGCCGGAGCCGTTCCAGGAGTTCAGCGAGAGCGACCTGTTCAAAAAGTTTCAGCTCTCCTACAACCTGAGCCGACACGCCCTTGTGTACGTCGAGGCGGCCCAAGGATTCCGTGCCGGGGGTCCCAACTATCCCGGTGGATTTACCGCAACCGCGCCACCGTATCAGTCCGATTCGGTGTGGGATTACGAGCTCGGCTGGAAGACCGCGCTCGCCGACGACCGCGTCTTCTGGTCGGGCGCGGTGTTCTGGATTGACTGGAGCGATGTGCAACAGCTCGTGCCGACAAAAGTCTTCAGCTACATCGTGAACGCCGGATCGGCTCGCTCGGATGGCTTTGAGACGGAGTTGGACGCCCACCTATCGCGCCGCCTCGATCTGATCGCCGGCGTTTCCTACGCCGACGCGCGTCTCGTCGGCCCTCAGCCACAATCCGCTAATCCAGCGATGCAGCTGTCGTCCGGCGATAAGCTCGGAGGTGTGCCGGATTGGACCTCAAATGCCAGCGCAGTCTATACGGTGCCGCTGAAACATAGCTTTTCATTCACAGGCCGCCTCGACTTCACGCATCAATCGAGCCGTCCGACCGTGACGGCGACACAGAGTCCCGCTTACTTCATCATTGGTCCCTCGAACCTCACCTCGATTCACTTCCTGCTGCAGCGGCAGACAAACTGGACCGTCGGATTGCACGTGGAGAACCTGTTCAACGGGTTTGAGCCGCTCTCGGGCAAGGCACTGGACGCCAACCTCGTCAAAACGATCACCGCGGCGCCACCGCGCACGATCCGACTCACGCTCACGACCGGTTTCTGAATCAGCTGAGGCCGATAATCGGTAACCAGTTGGAATAGAACCGCCCCGGGAATTTGTGCCTGAGTATCTGCGGAATCACTCCTATCCAAGATCCCCGTTCGCTTGTGGGGTGAAACTCTTACCGTCTCGACTCATCACGCAACCTAACGAGACGTGCCCTTGAAGAACTTGCCACTTGCTCTGACCGCCGCGCTCGGTATCGCCTCAGCGGCAGTTGCCAATCACGCCGTCACCAGTGTCGCTCTTGTTCATGGGGCATTCGCCGACGGCTGCGGTTGCAGGGCGGCTCAAGCAAATTTTTGAGGCCAGCAAAATGGACAACGGTCGAAGGCCAAACCGGAACCGCAAGTGCCTTTCGGGCCAGGCCGCAGTCGTCACGGGTGCCTCGCGCGGCATCGGGCGTGCCATTGCCGTCGCTCTGGGGCGAGATGGCGCTCAAGTCATCGTTCACTACGCACGTGAAGCGCAGACGGCCGATGAGGTCGTAGCGGAGATCCGCAGTTTCGGCGGTCGCGCCGAGAAAGTCGCTGCCGACCTCGCATCAAGCGATGGCGCGCATCGTCTCGCTGAGGAAGTCCGGGAGATCGTCGGCGAACGCCTCGACATTCTGGTAGCCAATGCCGGTATCTCGCTTGCGTCCGACATCGAGCAGACGCGGATCGAGGACTTCGACCGGCTTTACGCGGTCAACGTGCGCGCTCCCTTTTTTCTTGTGCAGCAGCTGCTACCGCTGATGTGGAAGGACGGCAGCATAATCCTCATTTCATCTCTCGCGGCGCGCGCCGTGGTGGGAAACATTTCCGCCTACGCGGCCACCAAGGGCGCAGTCGACACCCTGGTGAAGCACTTTGCCGCCGCACTCGGCCCCAGGGGGATTCGAGTCAATGCTGTCGCTCCAGGGGTCGTGGAGACGGACATGTCCAACTTCACCAAGACAGATGCTGGACGTGAGCTAGCGCTTAACATGCAGGCTTTGAAGCGCATCGGTCAGCCAGATGACATCGGGGGCGTTGTCGCGTTTCTCGCATCTGAAAAAGCGAGATGGATAACGGGTCAAACCGTTCACGTCGACGGCGGATCACGGCTGTGAATCAAACGCCCGAGGCGAAGTAGCGCTGCTTCAAGCACCCGATCGATTTATCAGAAATCGCGGTGCTCATCGCTCAACGGTCACGGCGACGCGCGTACATTGATGCGCCGAACGGGCGTGCCTCCTCCGTCCGCTCGGATGAGAGCGCCAGCCGCTGCGCTGATATATCCTAACTACCGTTCCTCGACGCTCGGTTGTAGAGTTTGTGCGGGACCCAAACGTATCAGAGTCGGAGGAAACTATGGCTTCGATTCGAAGAGAGATCGCTCTCAACCAGACAGCCGATCGCGTGTGGGAGGCGCTGCGTGATTTTCAGGCGGTGGACCGCCGAGTCGCGCCGGGCTTCGTCATACGGGTGGAACCGGATGGCGCGGCCCGCATCGTCACCTTTGCAAATGGAACCATCGCAACCGAGGAGTTGGTCGATTGTGACGATACTTCGCGACGGCTCGTCTATATGATTTCGAACGAGCGGTTGAAGCACTATAGTGCGGCCGTCGAGGTGTTCGCCGACGGAGAGGCGTGCTGCCGGCTCGTGTGGACGGTGGACCTGCTGCCAAACGAGTTGGCAAGCTATGTCCGTCAGCAGATGGACGCAGCGGTCAAGGTCATGAAACCCACACTCGAGGGTGCCGCACGATGAAAGCGCTCGGTCCACCGTTTCCGCTGCTGGCCGACGGGGTCAAAGCAAATTTACATAGGAGATCGGAATGAGCGCGCGATGGCTTCCAAACGGATTTCACACGATTTTCGATACGCTTGCGGATGCGCTGACTGGCTCGATAGCCGCCGCGGCGGGTGGTGCGCGCATCGATCGCGGAACCACCGAGGCGGGCGCCGTTCTGTGCCACGTGCGGAGTGACGCGCAGCGCGCGGACTATAACGGGACAACGTACAATGACCACACCACGACGTGAGATCGCGCTCATTGTGGGCGCGGGCTCTGGACTCAGCGCCTCTCTTGCGCGGCTCTTTTCCCGCGAAGGCATGCGCGTCGCCCTCGCAGCGCGCAATACCGAAAAGCTAGCGGCCCTGTCCGCAGAGACGGGCGCGCAGACTTTCGACTGTGACGCCGTCGACGCCGATCAAGTAGCACACCTCTTTGACGAAGTAGAGGCCCGAATCGGCGCTCCAGACGTCGTTGTCTACAACGCGAGTGGCAGGTTGCGCGGCTCCCTGATCGAACTCATTCCCGCGGAGGTCGAACAGACCCTTCGTGTGAGCGCCTTCGGGGGATTCCTGGTGGCTCGGCAGGCCGTGCAACGCATGCTCCCACAGGGATCCGGGGCGATCCTGTTCACCGGGGCGTCTGCAAGCGTCAAGGGCTATGCTCAGTCAGCACCCTTCGCGATGGGCAAGTTCGCTCTTCGTGGACTTGCGCAGAGCATGGCGCGCGAGCTCGCGCCGCGGGGCATTCACGTGGCGCATTTCGTGATCGACGGCGCGATCCGAAATCCGGGCAGAACCGAGGCGCTGGACAAGCCCGACTCGATGCTCGACCCCGATGCCATTGCAGAGACCTATCTCCACGTCCTTCGACAGCCACGCAGCGCCTGGACCTGGGAGATAGAGCTTAGGCCGTGGGTTGAGAGGTTCTGAACCGCGTAGTGCTTTATTCGAGTTCGCCCGACGGGGCGGCTACGCTGCACTGACTGGACCGCGGGAGCTGGTCTCCTCGGTGTGCGGAGGACGAGTGGGGCGGGGGTCCGACGCATGGATTGCGATCGGATCGCTTGCCGGAAAGGTCATTTCGAGTGCCTCGTCCAAACGCGCGTCGAGGCTCTGTTCGGACATGGGCTGCTTGGTCATGCGGCGTCGCCTCTCTAAGATGCGGCAATCACGGGCCGGTTCCCCGCGTCGGCAACGCTCAGCAGCGGGAGGCTGCTATCGGACATCTTGAACCCGTGGGCGTCCCGCGTTGACCCCGGTACTTCGAGGACTCGCGGCCTGGGCTGAACGACCTCCTCCGACCTTCGCGGATGCGGGCCGAGGAGCGGTATTAGGGCGGCGGCCCTAGGCGAGTTGGCGTGTGAGAGCGCAGACAAACAAGTTGCGGCGCCCAGTAGCTGGATCGATCTCCGAGGTCCACTCGCTCATACCATCGCCCTGCCGACCGCTTTAGGCGTGCCTCTTAGCGTCGAATTATGTGGTGCGGGCGCGGGCAAGATTACATGCGAACGTTTTAGCCACTTCTCATGCCGTCGGCGTGCATGGCGGTTCCGCCAGCGCTCCAAGAATCTCAACATGTTCACTCCTTGCGATGACATCGCACCGCGCGTCGCCACGCCGCCGGCAGCGACGCTAGAACAACGGGTCCGCCAGCGCGGATGTCCGCGCCAGCGGACCAAAGCTGAATCCGGTTGAACAGTCGCGCGGGGAGCGAGCGACGTTCATTAGGGTGCCTAGACTCAGACAGTCGTACCTTTACTCCGCCAACGCGAGTCCGTCCGTGCGGTAGCATACATAACGCGAGACGCCGCACGGGCAGCTCACGCGCGCCAGAAAATTTGGCCGAAACAATCATCGAGCTACGCCGGGCCGTTTACGGCGGCGTGCGGCATGTCACCTGCTCTTCCCGGTGTGCGGCTCAGCGCCAGGTAGCCGAACCGGCGTCTCGAGAGTGACCGCTATTGGGCAGGCATTCTGAACTCCTGCGTGTCCGCAGTTGGCACCCCCAGCTGACGGGATGGGCTGTATTTCCGGTGTTGACCCGTTGCGAGCATTGACGAGCGTCTACTGTTGGGCGGATCGTTAGTCTATGAAACGGCCCATTCCTGGCAAGCAGCTACCCAAGCTTGAGGCGAACCTAAGCGATGCGCAGGGCATTGATGCGCAGTACGGTCTTGAGCCAGTAATCGACACTAGCTTATCCGCGGACCATAGCGGCGCCCCAGGAGGCGTTCAATTTCACGTGGTCCAGTGCCCGTATTGCGGCGAGAGCTTCGAAACGCAACTTGACACCAGTTCCGACTCCGCACGCTACATCGAGGACTGCCAGATCTGCTGCCAGCCGATCGAGTTCCGCCTCGAAGTCGATCATGCTGGCGTACTCCAGGCGCTATCGACACTGCGCAGCGATTAGCGACTAATGCAAGATCGATTTCTGATCGATCGCACCGAGAGCCTGGCCCTGTCGCCCATGGCCAACCGCTTGAAGTGGCCGGATCGGCTCGGGGGCGTGCGCACTGTGAAGGCGCAGTCCTCGGTCCAGAGCGTCACTCGCCGACAGTCAGCGCCGTCCACGCCGCCAGAGAATCCATGTAATCGCGCCAGCGCACGATCTTGCGGTTCTCAATGAAAGCAATCGAGACGAACCTGTTATCGTAGGCAACGCCGGTCCTGAGTATTTTGCCGTGAACCTCGTATTCGAGGGTCACGACGTGACCATTATTTGCAGGATGCACAGCCAGCGCATCGCCGCGCTCAAGCAAGATGTTGTTGCCGTACCCGGAATAGAGCGACATGAGGTCGGCCCGGCCTCGCACCGCTTGCGGCCAACCCGGAATGTGGTAACGAAACTCAAATAGGACGCCGTCGGCCAGCGTGTCGAAATAGTGTTCGCCTTGCGTGTATTTCGAGAGTCCGTCCATGACCACGGAGAAGAACGGATCAAGGGCGCGAAATGCGCTATAGCCGTCTTTGGACATCTTTTTATCCTAGACGTCGTTTCTACCGCATGGTATTGGCTGGCTCGGTCACCTGCGTTCAGATCGTCTCACTGAAGCGCTGCGCGCGGCAGAAGGCGATCGCTTTCTTTCTTCACCACGGCATAACACTCGCAACACAGCTTTTCCAGCTGTGGCCGGTCCAGTACCGTGATATGCCCACGGGCGTAGCGAATGACACCGAGCTTGTCGAGCTTGCCGGCGGCTTCGGTGACGCCTTCACGACGCACGCCGAGCATGTTGGCGATGAGTTCCTGGGTCATGGTCAATTGATTGGATGACAGGCGATCGAGAGACAGCAGCAGCCAGCGGCACAGCTGCTGGTCCACTGAATGATGGCGGTTGCACACGGCGGTCTGCGCCATCTGCGTGATCAGGGCCTGCGTGTAGCGCAGCAGCAGAAGCTGCAGCTCGCCGTTGCGATGGAACTCGTCCTTGAGGAGCTGTCCGATCAGCCGGTAAGCGTGGCCGGCACTCTGTACGATCGCCCGACTCGGGGTAGTCTCTCCGCCCATGAAGAGCGCGATGCCGATGAGGCCTTCGTTGCCGACCACGGAAATTTCCGCCGACGCGCCATCGGCCAGCACGTACAGGAGCGACACGATGGAATCGGTCGGAAAATAAACGTGCCGCAGGACATCGCCGGACTCGTACAAGACCTCGCCCAGCGGCATCGGCACCAGCCGCAAGTGCGGATAGATTCGCTCGCGCTCGGCGGCCGGGAGCGCAGCCAGCAGGCGGTTTTGTTGCGGATCGTGCGTAGGGCCGGGCATAAAGAGCCCCACTTTGGTGAACTAGGCGCTATCGGCCTCTACCAGTATAGATCAACGACTTCCCCTTTGCGCGCCACCGCACATAGTGCGGGCGAGCGGCACCGCGACCCGAAAATCAAGTACCTCGGTCCCCGGCGTTGCCAATGCATTGCCTTCGACGTGAACCGCGGCGATGGGGTGGTGTGGGACTTGGAATTAGCCGTCACCGGCGAGCGGCTTCGTAAGTTCGCGCGACCATCACCTGCCTGCGCTCCGAGCTGCACCCGCAGCTCCCGAGGATGCAAGTCACGCTCTAGTTGAGGACCCTGACGTACGTTTTATTGGCCGCTGCATAACACCCGCAAGCAGCGGCTTCCAGGCCGCGTCCGTCGAGGATTGTGAGCTTGCCGCGGGTGTAGCGGATTAGCTTGCGGTTGCGCAGGGAACTGGCGGCTCGAGTAACGCCTGCTCGCCGCACCCCCAGCATGTAGGCGAGGAATTCATGCGTGATGTCGAACTGATCGGCGTGGGCTCGATCTCGCGTCATCAAGAGCCAACGGGCAAGCCGCGCCTCCACGAGATGGAAGCGCGTGCAAGCCGCGGTCTGTGCCAACTGACTCAGCACTACATAGAGGTAACGGTTCAGACTTCGTTGCAGCGCTGGGCTGCGTTTGAGTTCACGGCAAAATGTCGCCGCTTCCATTCGCCAGGCCGCACCCGCGCCCTGCACCAGGGCGTGCAGCGGTGCAGCGACCACGCCCAGCATCAGCGAGATCCCTAGCATACCTTCGTCTCCGACCAAGCCGACTTCGAGATTGGCGTGACCGTCGATCGGCGTGATCAGCGAGATAAAGCTGTCGGTGGGGAAGAAGACATGACGAATGGGCTGGCCGGGCTTGCAGAGCACATCGGCAAAGCGAAGTTCGACCTGCTCGCAGAGTGCCAACAGATGATGACGATCCTGGCGGGGTAGGGAGGCGAGCAGACGGTTTTTCGCAGGGGGCCGCGACGGCGGTGACACGAACCCTCCTGTCTGTTGACGTTAGGAGATGATTCACGGCCTTTGAGCATGAGCGGCCGCCCAGCGAGGGTCTGTTCGGTGGGCCACAGACCGTCAAACCCGGTACGGAAGTCCCCTGTGTACGCCGGCGCACAGACCCCCCAGGACGGTCGACGCATGCTTAGCTGGCTCTACAGGATTTGAGCCAGGGGAGCTTGTGTCTGATCCTGGGGGACGCTGCGGAAGGTAAGACCATTCGGCGCTCGCTCGCTGGTAAATGCACGCGATGGCCTCTTCAAAGTCGAGTGGGTGAGTCGCTGTGGCGATGCCATGGCACGACTAGGCCACCACGCTCTGAGCGGCGAATGCAACTTCGACCTGTCGGTCGCTCGCACGGATCGCTCCTCACACCCGCCTGCTCTTGAGACCTGCTCAGCCCACGTGTCTGCCATTGTCAGCAACGCGCCAACCCTCCTGCGAGAAAGCAGGTAAGCACGCTTTCCCGCCAGGATTCGAAATGGCCACCTCTGTGACGGAATGTCCACTTAACGCGCCACGGGCTAACGTGGGCTGGCGAACCGACCTTTGGATAACTGAGTGTCAAAGTACGTTGGTGGTCAGATTTCTTTTTGGTGACAGAGCGTGCTGCGAAAGAGCGTAAGGTGGCTGGTAAGCCTGATTCTGGTGGGTGGCGCATCGATGGCGCCGATCAGAGCGGCCTACCTGGGCAATGCCGGGATCACGGCGCCTGCTTCCTGCGGTCCGCAAATCATGCTGTATGTAAGTCTACCTATGGGCTCCCAGGGCAGCTCCTCGCTGCCACGGTACGGGCTGCGGGTCGGGGAGTTTCGGAGGCGGCCGACTACGACACAGCTGGTTGCGATGCCTCCTACACAACGCGAGCTGGTTGATCTACAGATGGTGGCTCATGCGGACGTTCGCATCGAATTCGGCCGGCGCTTGATCTGGAATATCACGCGCCAGACGGTTGGCCCGCAATCCAGTCGGGCGGCCCTGACAATCGGGGTGCCGATCAGGGGCGCCAGGCTTTCGGACGCGGTGAATCAGCAGCCTTGGGATCCCGGAATCTCGGGAATGAGCGCGTTGACGGACAATCCGATCCCAAGGCGGCGCGTTGAGGGCCAAAGTCTTGCGATTCTCAAAATGATCATCCCTTCACACGGGACACCGACTCACCGCCCGACCATCCAGTTCTGGAATACCCAGACAACTGAAGCTGAAGCAGTGCTGGTGCCACACGGCGCAGAAACACGTTGAGCATAGGTCCAACGTCCGGATTTGGAAGGAGCGTCGCGCGATCGTGATTTTCGTAAACCGGCGGATCGCCACCCCACCTGGTTCTCCGGAGCAGCAAGTAGCGATCCGTGGCGTGAGAATTACTGTTGACGGTGCGTGCAGGGGGGCTGCACGGGACTCGAATCTTCTGTGGGTGACCTCAGAGTTGAGTATCGGGCGTCCGCTGTGGCGAGCGGACTGCGCGCACGAGTCGGTTGACGGGGCCGCGCAACAGTGCGTACGGAATCAGCGCGAGAACAGTGGCCGTTAACAATGCCTGCAGCGGTTTCAGCCCATGCCACTCCACAAACTGATAGACGACATCGAGTGCAAAGGCGAGGACGAGGACCTTAGAGATTCCTTTCCAGCTGCTTTCGAGCAGGTAACGGCGTTCGGCGCGATCGGTGAGGAGTGCCCACAGGTATGCGCCTCGTCCGTCACGCGCGTCGCGGCGTCCATCGCGTACGGCGAATAGGATCGCCATCAGCGGCTGCACGAACAGCCGAAAGTGAAGCGGCCCATCAAAACGCGCGATGAAGTCCGTCAGGAAAGTACTGAGAAACCGGCCCATTTGCAGATCCACCTGGATTCGACCTTGAGGTCGATGTTGTGTCGGTTCACGTCGTCGCCGTATCCGGTCCAGCGCGCTGCGCACCCCTGCACTGTCCGCCTGCCCCCATCGAAATCCGACTAAGGTCCAATTGACTCTGGAGCGGCTGTGGCAGCCTAACGGCACGGAGCCGGGGTCACGAGTGCCCCTAAGGGCAGTAGTAGAGCCGTGGAGCCTTCGACAAGCACACCGAGGATGCGATAGCTCTCTTTGTGCGGTCGCTAACCGGCTTCACGTTCTCCAGACTCCAGGGTCTGACTCGAATTGAATGAATTTTCGGGGCTGTGCGAAACCTGCCAAGAACTTGAGCGTATCCCGCGTACAAAGGCTTGCCAGCACTACGTTTGACGCCCGGCCGGTTCGCCGAACGTCGCCCCGACCGGCGAACCGGATGAAGAGGGTGGTGCCGGGAGGGCGCCAGGCTGGCCTGAAGCTCGATGCGCGCCAGTCTCCACCAGCGGCAGACTGAACCGGAACACCGCGCCGCCCAGGCTCCGATTCTCAGCCCATATGCGACCGCCATGGGTCTCGATGATCGTGCGTGCGATCGAGAGCCCCATGCCCATACCCCCGGTCTTGGTGGTGAAGAACGGCTCGAATATCGCTTGTGTTTTGTCGCCCGGGATGCCGGGGCCGGAGTCCTCGATTGAAACTTCCGCTGAGGTACCGTCTTTCACGATGGTGCGCCCGATGATCTCGCGCTGCCACCCTGCGGCACTGCCGATCGCGTCCAGGCCGTTCATGACCAGATTGAGGATCACCTGCTGCAGCTGAATCCGGTCGCCATTGATCCGCAGCACCTGTGGAGTGAGAACGGCACTCAACCTGACACCACGCGCGGACGCCTGCGTGGACAGAATCTGAAGCACCTCCGTGATGATCTGATTGAGATCGATCTCCTGCTGCTCGACCGGAGCCTTCGAGAGAAGACCGCGCAACCGCCGAATGACTTGGCCGGCCCGTTCATCGTCGTTCTTGATGTCGACCAGGATCTCCCTGAGCTCTGCGACGTCCGGTGAGGGTGACTGCAGAATCATCTCGGCCGCTTCGCTGTTGCGCAGAATGGCCCCGAGCGGCTGATTGAGCTCGTGCGCGATCGCGCCGGACAATTCCCCTACCGTGGCGCGACGGTTCAGATGGGCGAGCTCGACAATGCGGTTGTGAGCGTCGACCTCAGCGCTGCGCCGGCGGCGGCGCTCGTACAGCAGCGCGAGGATCAGGGTGGTCTCGAGCAGAATCAGGACGCCGACGGAGCCAATCTGCCAGCGATAGTGCGCCCAAACGCTCAGCTCGCGAAAGCGAACCACACTTCCCGCGGGAAGGTCCGCTTCCCTGATTTTCCACCGCCTGAGCTCGCGCGCGTCGAACTGTGGATTACCGAGGTGAACGGGCGCGGTCCTGACGTCCGAGGCACGCTCGCCGCCCAGGATGCGGACGGCAAGGCTCACGGTCTTGCGGATCTCTTCTTCAGTCGAGATCAGCGCGCCACCGACGATTCCCTTGCCGAGATACGCGTCGGTATAGCTGAACATCGGCGCATTGGCGGCGGCATGCAGCTTGGCAAGCGCCCGATCTTCGTCGGGTGGAATGCCCCGGACCTCGGGAGACAGCAGCATGTAAAAAATTGCCGACTTGGGCGGCAGTCGGGCAACGCTCCTTAACACCTCATCGAACGGCAGCGCGTTCAGCCAGGTGACCGCGAGACGATTTTCATACGGACGCATCGAGCCCTGTATTTCCTTGACCCAGTATCCCTCAATGGGCGAGTTTCCAATCACGATCGCGAGATTGGTTGTCTGCGGCAGGATCTGCAGAATATTGTCGATGATCGCCGGGAAACTGACAGAAATCGCGACCGCGGCGTCATTTCCGGTGAAACCCGAGGGTGGTACCCTGCGCTCCTCCACGTCCGAGAGCAGCGCAGGGACCGAGGGGAATAGCGACTCGCGATACCTCTGCACGAAGTTCGCTGCCGGGGCGCCGAAAGTCACGATCAGGTCGAGGGGACGACGGGCGAACAACGACTTGAGGTAGTCGGCAAAGGCGGGATCTTCGTACGTACTGACGAAACGCGCGGAGACGAGCCAACTCTCATAAAGGTCCACGCGACCGGGCAATTGCCGGTCCAATTCGTCGCGCAGGGGCTTTGCAGAATAGTCACCAAACTCGGGGCCAAAAGAATGCAGAACCAGCACCCGCTTGGGCGCCTGTGCCGCCGCGATGGTCGTGGTGAGGCAGAGCAGAAATGTGCTGATCAGTCTTGTCCTAAGGGTCACGTCGCGCTCCGCAAGGCATTCTCCTGACGGCGTTCCATGATACCTGCGACCTTACCGGAGCGGGTTTAAGCGCATGTTTCACGCTGAGCCCCCAGGCAGAGCCCCAGGCAGAGGGCCCGCATGAGGCTGCGAGGGCTCCTCGTCAGCGGACTCGTTGCCACCCTGCTCCTCGCCCGGGCCGGCGTGACCCAGACACCGGCGCAGCCGGCTGCCGCACCACCACCTGCGGGAGGCTTGCAGGAAGTGATTGTCACGGCGCAAAAGCGGGCGGAGAACATTCAGACGGTCCCTATCTCGATTGCGGCCTTCAGCGCCGACGATCTCAGGAACCTGGGCATGACGGAGGGTTTCGATCTCGCGAATCAGGTGCCCAACATGAACATCGACCGACCCGTGGGCGACTCCGCCGTACGTTATTTCCTTCGCGGCGTCGGGACGCAGGACTTCAACACCCTGGCGACCTCACCGATCGCAGTGTACCTCGACGATGTTTTTCTGGGCAGCACGCTCGGGAACTCGGTGAATCTCTACGACCTTCAGCGCGTGGAGGTGCTCGTCGGACCGCAGGGAACTCTGTGGGGAAAGAACACCACGGGCGGCGCGATCGATTTCATCAGCGCTCATCCGACGCACGCCTGGGCGGTTGCCGGATCGGCGGGTTACGGGAACCTGGGCGGCCGTTTCCTGAACGGAATGGTCAATGTCCCGATCGCTCCGACGCTCGCCGCACGGTTGGCCTTCACGTACTCGGGGCGCGACGCCTGGATACACAACCTGGCACCCGACGGTCCCCACAACCTCGACGCCTACAACAAGGCCGGCGGCCGGCTGTCGTTCGAATGGACGCCGAGTGAGGCTCTCACTGCTTACCTGAAGGGGGAGTACCTCAGACGCACCGGCAGCACCAACACCGGAACCATGCGGCCGCTGACCGGCACTACGGACGCCTTCGGCAATCCCGCGCTGCCATTCGGTACGGTGAATCAGGCGCCCGGACCCTCCTCAGACGACTTCGATACCTGGGATGTGACGGCCAGACTCGACTGGAACATCGCGAACTTGGTGCAGTTGACCTCCATTTCGGCCTGGTGGAATGCCCGGCGCATCCACGAGTACGAGCTCGACGGCGGCACACCCACGCTACTCGTCAATCAGGCACTCTTCGGCAGTCACGATCAATTCACCGAGGAGCTGCGGCTGGCCTCTGAAGATGCGGGTCCGTTCCGCTGGCAAGGGGGCGTGCTGTATTACTTTGCGAGCGAGCTGGCGACGACGGCGGCTCCGTTCAACCAGAGTGTCTTCGGTCAGCCGCCCGGCTACGTCACGGATGACCTGTGGCCGGAGGCGCGCAAGTTCAACAGCGACTCCTTCTTCGGCGGGATCGCTTACGACATCACACCGCGGCTTACGGCAAAGGGAGGCTTGCGTTACAACGCGGACGAAGGCTCCTATCACGCGAGCCACTACGCAATTTACCCTTACGCCAGCTATCTGAACTACCTCAATCCCGATCCGCTGGCGGATCGCAATTCCGTGCTGATCCCTGGTGACACCCTCAACGCGAGCGCGAACTGGAGCAAGCTCACGTGGGATGCTGGCTTGCGGTATCTCTTTGCCGGCGACAGGATGGCCTATCTCACCGCCGGCACCGGCTATCGTCAGGGTACCTTCAGCTCGCCCTCCGGCAGTACCCCGGAGCAGTTCGCCGTTCTTCGCCCCGAAACCAACCTCGCCTTTGAGATCGGCGCGAAGAGTTCCTGGCTCGATCACACGCTGCAGCTGAACGCCGCGGCTTTTTACTATGACTACACCGATATGCAGGTTTTCGTCCTGCAGCCCATCACCGCGGGCGCGCCCATCTCGATCGAGAGCAATGCGGGCAAGGCCACCGACTGGGGAGGGGAGATCGAGCTCAAGTCAACCCCCGCCAGAGGCTTGCTGACAAGCGCCGGCGTGGGCTACGTGCACGCGCTGTTCACCCAGTTCAATACCGAAAACGGCGGTGGAATGCCGATCTCACTCGCCGGTAATCGCTTCCCGCGGCAGCCCCAGTGGACCGCGAGTGCGCTGCTGCAGTACCGCTTCGCCGTGGCGAACGGTGCTTCGCTCCTCCTGCAGACAGATTGGAACTACCGCGGCGACTACTATGTGAACGCCGACAATCTGCACAATCCCTATATCCCGGGCCGGACCATCGGCAACGCCCGCGCCGCTTACACGACGGCCAACTCGCACTGGGAAATTGCCCTTTGGGCGCTCAATGTGACAGATCATCACTACCCGATGGGAGGCTACCGGCTGGGCTTCGCCGGTTCCGATATTCTCTATTTCGCCGACCCGCTGACCTACGGTTTGAGCGTCAGCTTTCAATTCTGACTCTCGTCACGCAGCGTCGGGAAACGCCAACTTATTCAGTCTCCGAACGAGTAGCCGAGGTTGAGCGTCACACCATAGTCGCTCTTGGCTGCAGTCGGATCCGGAGGGTGGGAGTCGGCGCTGAAGTATGCGGTCACGCCCAGCGTGAAATCCCCGGCAATCTTGTGAGTCAGGCTCAGGTTACCGTTGCCCCGGACGCGGTCTGTTTCAGTGAGGCTGGGATAAATGGAGACTCCCAGGTTCAGCTTGGTCTCCGGGTCGGTGAATTTGAACACCCGCCAGTTCGCGCCCAACACCGCTTCAAGACTCGTCTGTTGCTCGGGATTGCTCGTGATCGATTCCTGGTCGACCACCAGGCCGACCACACCGGTGAGCGAGGTATACGACCTTTGGAGAAATTTCCGGCCGAGCACGGCGCCTCCGACCAGGCGGGCATCTATGCCAAGCTCCTGGTCCCTTTCCAGAGAGCCGACCAGGCCCCAGAAATTACGACTCTGGGTCACGAACAGCATATTGCCGGACAGCGCTGCCCGGTAGGTATCACCTCCCGATTCGGTCCTAGTCGTGTTCGAGCTGAAGCTCAGCGCGCCCTCGATGGTCGACGATCGATAGTAGGAGTTGAAGTTGATGCTGCCGACGGTGGTCTCGCTCGCCTTGGTGTAGGTGAAGCCCACCGACAGATTGCCGTTGATACGGTTCCAGAATGAGAGCGAGTAGCGCGAAATCCGCTCGACATCGTCCATGCGAATCTGCGCAGCGGCGTTGCCGGCACCAATGACGAGTTGTGCTCCATCCGGACTGGTCGCGAGGACGCCATAGAATTTGGCCCCGCCGATCCTCTCCACTGCGAAAGCGAACTTGCTCGACACCGAGCGCACCGAGGGCCACTCAATGTAGACCGTGCCCGCCTTGTCGGTCTTCAGGGTCAGCGCGCCGTACTCGAGCGAGATGATGTCACCGGTAATGTGATCGCCGTTGCGCATGATGACGATATCGCTCTTGTCGCGGTCGTATCCGAAGACGGGACCGCCGAGGAGCAGGCTCGTGAACAAGGCCGCGCAGATCGACCCGGCGTGCCGCACTGCGGAGACCGCCGCCCCCGAATGCCTCATGGATGCCGGCTCACGGTGCATGCGTGACCGAGCAGGCAGCCAAGACCGAGCAGCAGGAACAGAACGATAACGGGCTGTCCGCGGAGGAAGTCGATCAGCGCACTGGATGAGCCCATGAAGTGACCCTTCGCCAACTCCGCTCACGTGGCGGCGCGCCACCTCGGCGCCCTACATCGGCTTGACGTTGGCCCTTTCCCAGGTGCGCACCTTGGCGCGCGCCGCATCGAAAATGCGCTCGTAGTTTCCCTTGCGAATTTTCAGGCTGGCGTCCGGTGTCAATTGCGTCCACACGGAATCCCATAGGTGAAACACGCGCAGCTGCGCCGCCTGGTCGGCTGGGGCGACGTTATCTGTGCCGAACAGGAAGCGCTCCGGATAACTGTTGAAAACCTCTGCGACGCGTTTCTCGACCCGCTCACTCCCCACGGCCCACTTCGCGACCTCGTCCCAGGAGATATCGAAGCACACGTGTTTGAGTGTCGGATCGTTCACCAGCTCCTCGACAATCTCGCGGTAGGCCGCACTCGGCTCGCCGGCATCCTCCGTTGCCTGTCCCTGCGTCGGGTGAACGATGCGGCCGAGACCGATGTGTGCCCAGATGATGGTGGTGTTGGGATGGCGTCGCAACAGGTCCTTCATCTGTCGCAGGTACACCGGCTCCGCGCCGGCCTTGGCGAACGGCATATCGATGTCGTTGTGGAGAATGACTACCAGGCCGACCTCACCGGCAAACTCCAGAATCCGATCGAGCGCGGGGTTGGTGAGACTGGCGGTCTCGCCCGCGATCTTCGCCGAGACGAACTCTTTGTGGATCGAGAACTCGCCGATGCCGCTGAATATACCCGGAAAGAGCTCGAGCACGCGGCGGATGTGATCGACGGCATACATATCGGTCGGGTTGAACCCGGTGATCATCGGATCGAGTCGCGCCTGCTGCTCTTTCGGCAGTGACTGATAGGCACGAGCGATGTAGGCATCGGTAAAGGAATAGTAGTAGAGCGGGGCGTCCGACTGCAGATAGTAAGTCGGCGCGAAGTCGCCTGAGTTGGCATACGACCATTGCTGCTGGAGCGGTATGCCGAACAGCGTCGAGCGGCCGACTTTGTCGCCCATGATCTCGAGGTAACGATGGATGTCCGTGCCCTTCTGCACGTAGTTCGTCAGGTGAAAGTGCGAGTCGTTGAACAGGTAATCGGGCGCCGGTGCCGCGCCGGCCGCGAGCAGCGTCGAGGCGCCACCGAGAGCAGCGAGCAGGACAGTCACGCCGGTCCGCGCACGCCGTGGATACCGTATTCCGGTCACGGCTGCGATCTTCGCCATGTCGATTCCTCCGCTGTCGTTTGCCACAGCCGCCAGCAGGCCGGACGTCAGAGCGCCAACTCGAAATCGGTGTTGAACACGACTCCCTTGCTGCCGACGTTGTAGGTAAGCGAGGTGTAGCCGACCGGAGAATGGTTGAGATACATGACCTGCGTATTCCAGCGGAACACGCGGTTATGCCACGGGTGCCAGTTGACTCCGGCGCGCAGGTCCCAGGGGTAGCCGTAATTGCCGTTGACATACGACCCCCCAAGATAAGCCTGGAAGGTCCTCGGGACGATCATCGCCGAGGCCTGCAGCTGGAAGCCACGATCCCACATGGTTGGCACAATGCCGGTTCCCGGACCCTGGAAGTCACTGAGCTTGCGCACGTAGTACTCGCCCTCGAGGGCCCAGCCCTTGTACTTGACGCCCGCATCGAGCGTGCTCATCTGGTAGCGCACCTCCTCGACCGCGACGCCAGGCCCGAAGATGTTGGGCGTGAAGACCACCGTGCCGTCCGAGAGCCGGATCTGGGTGTTCTCGAAGGTGTCCGAGTTGGGCTGGCTCTGCTTGTCCTCGGTGCTGCTCGTGTAGTGAAGGCCCAGACGGGTGGCCACCTGCTGGTGATCCTCGAAGTCACCGAAACCCCTGCCGAACTCTCCCGTGCTGGGTTCCCACACCAGAGCCGTCGCTATCGTGTTGAAGTGATTGTCGAGCTGTGCCGAGCTCACACCGAGGGTGCTCAGGTTGTTGCCGATCATTGCCTGGTAGCGCAGCGTCGGGGTCAGATCGCCCTTGACCCAGAAGCCGCTCGTATAGGAGGGCCGGAAGAACTCATCCGCCAGCAGTCGATTGTCGACGCTCAGCCAGAATGGGAAGTTGCCCTCCGTGGTGCGCACGCCGGGGAGCGAGGTGACGCCGCCGGCGAGTACAAAGCGTTCGTTGAAGGCGTAGGACAGGTTGCCTGCGAGCACGACCTGTGCGCCCTGCCCCTGGGTGGCGTTCGAGCTCCAGGCGTACAGGAAGTAACGGAGCCTCGGATCTAACACCCAGCCAAGAAATTTGATCTGCACCTTGAGGATCTGCGCCTCCTGCCGCTGCTGTACGTTCTTCACGTTGCCGAAGGCATCGGTGTAGGTCGGATCGAGGCCCTTCTGGTTGAGGTAGCGGACATACGTATAGAGGGCGACGTTCATGTCGCCCTTGTCGGTGTTGGCGACCTTGAACCCGAGAAAGTCGGTGTAGCTGCCCCACTGCTGCGGTGGCTTGATGGGCGGTGGGGGGTTGTCCAGGCCGGCGCCGGTCGCCTCGCTCGTCGCCAGCTCGAGCGCGGCCGCCTCCTCCGCGGCGGCGGGCCCGGCCGCCCCTGGCGGCACGGGGCGGCCGGCGCTTGGCGCTGGCTGAGCCGGCTGTACGTTTGCTTGTTTCTTCAGCGCCTCGATCTCGGCGGCATTTTCCTGCAGCTGCCGCTGCAGTGCCTGCTGGCTCTGCTCGAGCCGCTGAAGCCGCTGCTGGGTGTCCGACGCGGGTGCTCCCGGCGAGGCGCTCTGCGCTGCGGCATCGCTGGCGGGTGCCGCACTCTGCGCGGTCGCGAGTAGCGGGATCGATCCCGACAGGAGGCAGGCCAGCGCTCGCTGGGCGCCGCGGCGCACGGCACGCGGCGGGCTTTGCCGCAAATGCGCTCGTCCCTCACCGCGTGCTACGGGCATGGCGGCTGCTCCCACGGGTTGATCCCCGCCTCGATTGAAAAGGTGCGTCCGCGTTACTTCAGACCCACCGAGGCGGGCGAGTAGATGTTGTAGTCCAGCTTGTTGGCAACGTACTGGATCACCTCCTGAGCCTTGACGCTGTTACCGGCCTCGTCGAGCGGCGGTGCGAACACCGCGATGGCACCCTTGCCCGGCGCGACGGCCACGATTCCACCGCCCACGCCGCTCTTTGCGGGCAGGCCCACGTGCCAGGACCAGCCGCCCGAGCCGTCGTAGAGACCCGCCATCATCATGGTACTGAGGATCTCGGGGATGTTCTCCCGCTTGATGACCCGCTCACCGGTCGCGGGATTCACCCCGTCGTTGGCCAGCGTTGCACCCATGCGCGCAAGCTGAATGGCAGTGACGCCGACCGAGCACTCCTTGGTGTAGACGTCCACCGACTCGAACGGATCCGCATAGATCCGATCGTATTTAGCCAGCAGGTAGGAGAGCGCCTTGTTGCCGGTATTGGTGGCCGCCTCGGACTTGTAGACCGCATCGATCAGCGTGAGCTTCTCCCCCGCCACGCGGCCGTAGAAGTTCAGGATCTTGCTCCACTTCTCGGCCGGCGTCTTGCCGGAGATCAGGCTGACCGTGGCGATCGCGCCGGCGTTGACCAGCGGGTTGCCGCTATGCGTCGGCATGTCGACCACCGCCACGGGCGAGTTGAAAGCACGCCCGGTCGGCTCCGAGCCGATTTTCTGGAAGACCTTATCCGATCCTTGCTCCTCCATGGCGAGCGCCAGCGAGAACACCTTGGCGATCGACTGGATGGAGAACGGTGTCTTCGTGTCGCCGACCACGACACTGTGGTTGTCGGTGGTGACGATCGCGACGCCGAAGAGCTTAGAATCCACCTTCGCGAGCTCTGGGATGTAATCGGCGTTCTTCCCGCGAGTGTCGCCTTTGAACTTGTTGTAGGCCTCGTTGATGATCGCCTGCACCTGATCCTTCCGCGGAGCGACCGGGCTCACCTTGGCGGGCGGGGCGGACGCCGCTGGGGCGGCCTGGCCCCACGCGGGCGCCAGCATCGCCCCCTGTGCGACTGCCGCGAGCAGTAGGAACGGGATGAACCTGAGCTGCGTCTTACCGTGACTGTTCAACTTGTCGTTCATGATCCTGTCTCCTCCCGTTTCTCAGAGCTTCGCGCCGAAGTTGTACTTGGCGCTGAACTGAAAGCGCACATCGTCACCGGTGGTGCCGTCGTTGTTGTGCAGCTTGCCGTACATCAGCTCGACGCCGAGCATCACCTTGTCCGCCGGGTAGGCGAGCAGATTGACCGAGGCGTATTCACCCTTGTGAAAGGCCGTGGTGTTCTGGAAGTTGGTATTACTCACCTGTGTGAAGCTGTAACCGATCGAGCTCGAGAACAGGTTGTTCCAGTAGTGGTCGTAATATGCCACCACGCCCGTGAGCGGTACGGCCTCGCCTGAAACGGAAACGGTCCCGAGAGGTGCGGCAGCGGTCGGCGCAGCGTCCATGCCGCCGTCGTTCATGTAGCTCGCGATGCCATCGCCGTGGACCACCTGCAACAGCACGACATCCTTGCCAATGGTCTTAATCACCGCGGCCAGGTTGACGCCCCAGCCGGTCTGGCTGCCTTTCTGTAGCGGCTCGCCCGCGAGCGAATACTCATAGCCCACACGACGCAGGATGGCGCTGACCTGGTAGTGGCCCCACGTGTCATCGTGCCGATACTGCCCGGTCAGGTCTGGCACCTTCTGATCGGGGTTGATTATCGCCCCGTCCCAGCCCTCGACCAGGCGGATATTGCCGGGATCGATGTCGTTGCCGGGTTTCTCGAGCGCCACCGCGATGCTGTCGGTCGTGGTTCTGTAGGCGGTCCAGCGGATCTGCGGATCGCGCAGGAAGACCATGCCCGGAGGACCCCAGTAGTCGATGAGATTCGGGAAGACATCGATGTCCATGAAGAGGCTGTGCGTCTGCCCTGCCAGCAGCTGACCCCATTCGCCGTAGGCGTGCCGCAGACGGAGCGTTGTTTTGCCCGCGTCGGCACCGGTGCCGAACATATCGAACTCGAATTTAAAGCTGAGGGGTGCGCTGTGGTCACCGGTCGGAAGAGTGCCTTTGACCCCGAAGCGGGTCTGCTTGACGCTCAGGTCCGACTGTCCATTGGTGCCGAACTCCCCCTCGGGGGCTGCGATCCTCGAGGGGCGGAAAGCATCCATCCAGGTGGGGTCGACGCGCTTGGTGTCCTGTATCCAGTCGAGCATCGCGAAGCCGTAGATCTCGAATGAGCGCTCGTTATCGGCGGCGTGCGCGACCGGTGCGCACCACGGCGCCAAGACGGCCGCCGCCACTGTGATCAGGCGCCTCGGCAGAACTGCTTGCATTCTGAATCCCTCCCCTTGCACTTACAGCGGTAACAGGACCGCATTTGCGGGCGCTGGACCCTTGGCGCTGCACCGGGCGACCGGTGCGATCGGTCATCGTGCCCCCGCAGATCTCTGGCCGAGAAGCTAACAGCGGCGATGCCGCGGTGGCACTGCCCTTAAGGGAAGCGTCAGCCGGCGGCCCAAACACCCGCCATACGCACTTTTCACAAACCTGCGGAGCTAGTGACCCGATACGAACGACCCACTCAAGACCGAAAACCGCTGCGCGAAGGTGGCGAACAAGGATCTTCTTTGGCCTGAGTGTGGCAGTATGTGGTTGACAGTGTGCCGCACACGATGATTGGGACGAGACTGGCTGCCTGTCAGTTTATGAGTCAGGCATTGCGAGCCGCCGCGTGGCTCAATGGCTCACCAGTGAGTGACTTACCGACTGTTCATCTCGTTGACGACGACCGGGCGTTCCTTGCGGGGATGTCACGGCTCCTGCGTGTCGCCGGCTTCCGTGTGACTGCCTGTGATTCTGGCATCGAGTTGCTGTCGCGGGTGACTCCGGAGGCCCGCGGCTGCATCGTTGTGGATCTGAAAATGCCGGGAATCGGCGGCTTGGAGCTGCAGTCGCTGCTGGCGGGCCGCGGCATCACGATGCCGCTGGTCTTCCTGACTGGGCAGGGAGATATCCCGAGCAGCGTCCGGGCGGTGCGCGGCGGAGCCGTGGATTTCCTGGAGAAACTCGCGCCACGGGACCAGCTCTTGGCGGCAATTTCGCGTGCACTGGCTCAGGATGCCAAGACACACGCGGCCCAGCAGCGGCAGGAAGAGCGTCGCCGCCGGCTGGCGGCACTGACCGTACGTGAGCGCCAGGTGTTCGAGCTGGTCGTAGGCGGGAAGATGAACAAGCAGATTGCGGCCACGCTCGGCATCCACGAGCGCACGGTCAAGCTGCACCGCACGGCAATCACCTCCAAGCTGGGCGTGCATGCCGTGGCGCAGCTGGCGCTTCTGGCGAGTGAGGCGGGGGTGTTGGACACCCATACCCCGTTGTCGCCCGAACCCTGACGGAGGTGTATCGGCTGCCCCGGCACGCACTCGACGCACACTAAGCACCCGGGAGGCCTTCCCGTAAGGGCAGTAGCGCAGTTCGACGAGACGACCGTAAGGTGCGGTGCTTGTATGAATGCGACCGCCGCGAGTGCAACCGCCGCCCCTGCGGTTGCGATCATCGATGACGACGAGAGTCTCTGTCGCTCGTTGGGGCGCTTGCTGCGTCAGGCGGGTTTTCGCCCGCTGACGTTCGCCTCCGCCGAGGCTTTTCTACAGTCGCCGGAGCGGCCAAATCTCAAATGCCTGCTGCTCGACATCCAGCTTGGCGGCATGTCGGGCATCGCCCTGCGCCGGCGGCTACTCGCCGAAGGTGATACGACGCCCGTCATCTACATCACAGCCCACGACGAATCGGCAACGCGCGCCGAGGCATTGAGCACGGGTTGCGCGGGCTTTTTTCGCAAGACCGATCCCGGCGCTGCGCTCATCGAGGCGCTGCGCCGCGTGACGACGCGAACCTAGTAAGGAGAGCAGGCCAGGAACTAAGACAGGTGCCGGAGGAGTGCTTTGTGATCGGGTGAAACCCGGCCGCCGGTCGGACGCCTGCCGGCAAGCCTATTCAGGGCTGATGCGGGAAACCAACGGTACCCTCACCTACAAGGGCCGCCGAAAACCCAGCAGCAACGTCGCGTATAATTTCACCGGTCGCTGCATGCGGGGTCTTACCGTTACCAAGCGCTTGCTCTCCTCGGTGCTCTTGCTGCTCATCGGCAGGTGGCCGGCGGCACAGGCCCCGCGGCCACTGTCGAGGGCGCCCGATTCTGGTCCCATCATGCAACTCGTTGCACCGACCAATTGTCGACCGCTGCTCTGCGCTGCAGCGCTAGCGTTGTCCGGGTGCTGGACAGCGCCCGTGGCTAACGTACAACCGCAGGGCGAGCCCCGCCTGATCCAGGGCGGGATCGCCGTCGCGTCGGTCAAGAATCCGGCGGTCGTGCAGTCCGTGGATGCGGACACGCGCACGCTGGTCGTCCGGACTGCAGGCGACAGTGCGACATCCACCTACCGGGTCAGCCCGAAAGTAACGAACTTCGGCCGGATCAAAGTTGGCAATACGGTCCAGATCACCGTAGCAGAGGAGCTCACCATCTACGTGTTGCGAGACGGAAAGTTACCCGGTGTGAATCGCACACCCGAGACCATCGCGGCCAACGCCAAGGTGCTCCTGGTCGATCCGACTTATCGCCTGCTGAGACTGCAATACCCCAATGGCAAAAGCGAGACCTTCAAGGTAGATCTCGGTGTCAAGCTCAAGGAAATGGAGGCGGGTGATGATGTGGTCATCCGCAGCCTCGAAGTGCTCGCTGTGCGTGTGCACAAGAGCTAGCGCGCTGCGACAGTCGCACCGCATTCTGCGAGCCCGGGCGTCAGAGAGCATCATGAAGATCCGCCGCTGTTCGAGTCGCTCGTGCCTGCGCGCCAGTGTGGCGATGGGATCGGTCCTTTTCGGGTTGCTGCCCGGTCCCGCCCGCTGCCAGATCACACCCGAGCAGGTGAATCTGATCCTCAATGGAATCGGCAACCGCATCGACGCTTTGGCGATCCTCACGGGAGACTTTGGGTTTGCGGGCGGCAATTTCAGAACCTCGGGGAAATTTACAACTGGAGGGAGCAGCAATGCGGAGTTGCTGGTGACCAAGCTTGGCGGTGCAGGCGACTTCGGTGATCCGCAGCCTGTCGGCACTCTCGACGTCGGCTGGCAGGGCCGCATTCAAGGTAACATGGGCTATCTCGAGGCCAGGAACCATCTGCATTCGCCGCAGCTGGAAGGCGACATCAACACGTACAAGGAGGCGGCGGTTGAATTTGGCGGCGGCGTGCGTTTTTGGGTGAGCGAGCGGGTGAGCCTGGCACCGACCGTGATGGGGATCTACGGACGTACCTCAAACAGCTACACGGCGAACAGTGCCTTTATGCAGCTGAATCTTCCTCGTGCCATTGAGATGGGACTGGTCGACTGGAGCGTGAATACCGGCACGGTGCGGACTGCCGTCAACATCCAGTACCTCTTCAACTGGGGCCGCACGAGAATCAAGCTGTCTTCGGAACCCGCCTATTTCCGCACCGAGAGTTTCAACGGGTCCCACGCAAACATCAACGCAACTGGCGACTCGGGAGCCATCGCCAACACTATCGACATAGATATCCCGCTGGGCATCGAGCTGTTCGGTCACGAATTGCGCAGCGGTGGAGACTTCACTCGTACACAGCTCTTCGGTGACCTCAGAGCGGGGCTGAACGTGCAGTACATCAACGAGCTCCACGGTCGCCTGGTGCTGGATTACCTGAACGAGCTCTGGAAGTTTCAATGGATCGGAGTCGGCGCGTCCTACGTCTGGGGTTCGACTCTTACCGGGTGGACCGCGGGGCTCGACGTCGCATTCCGCTTCTAATTAGCCGGGTGTCTGTCACGCTCGATGACCGGATATAGCAATTCGCTTAATTTATGAATCGCTCGCGCAGTTGGCCACGGCTGGCGGTGGGTACTCTGGCGGCCGTTTTGGTGCTGGCTATGCTGCTCGCTGGCCGCGCGAAGCACCACCCGGTCAATCCACCGATCAAACAAGTCAACTTGAGTGCCGGGTACCGCTTTGATCATAGACAGAAGCATCTTCTGGACTCAGACAAGTCGACTGTGGCCGTCCTCGCCTTCTCAGGCGGCGGTACCCGTGCGGCGGCATTTTCATACGGCGTCCTTGAAACCCTACGGCGGATCGAGCTCATCGAGCCCAACGGCACGACGATTCGCCTGCTCGATGAAGTCGACGTCATCACCGGCGTTTCGGGCGGCAGTTTCACGGCTCTTGCCTTCGGTCTGTACGGCGATAAATTGTTCGATATTTATGAAATGAGCTTCTTGAAACGCGACGTGCAGGGCGAGCTCATAAAGCGCCTGCTAAGTCCGCATAACTGGGCAGGCCTGTGGTCGAGCGACTGGACGCGTTCGGAAGTCGCGGCGCAGCTGTACGATGAAATTCTGTTCCACGGCGCCACGTATGCCGATCTCGACCGCGGCGTCGGTCCGCTGATCGTGGCAAGCGCCACCGACATTACGACCGGTGGACGCCTGGAATTCCAGCAATCTGCTTTTGATTATCTCTGCTCGGACCTCAACGCGGTGCCGCTGTCCCGTGCCGCCGCGGCGTCATCGGCGGTGCCGCTAGTACTCGCGGCGGTCACCTTCAACAATTACGGCGGCAGCTGCAAATTTGCTACGCCGCAGTGGATCCAGGTGTTCAGCGACGCCGAGACCGCGCCGCGACCTGCCGCTCGGGCCGTCAAGGAGATCAAGGATCTTGAGTACTATCAGAGCAGCGCGAACAAGCCGTTCATTCACCTCGTCGATGGGGGTCTGTCAGACAACCTCGGAATGCGTGGGGTACTCGAGACGCTGGAGGAACTTGAAGCCCTGAAGTTGGCGGGGAAACCAACCCCGCTCGACCACGTGCGCAGGATCGTCATTTTTGTGGTCGACTCGAAGTCTGCACCAAAGACTGATTGGGACACGACACCGACTGCGCCGAGCGACCTGGCGATCGTGCTGAAGTCAGCCGGCGTGCCGATCGATCACTTTTCGTACGAGGCGGTCGAACTGTTGCGCGACACCAAGCAGCGATGGCAAAACATGCGCCGAATTCGCGAATCGGCAGCATTTGCGGCGAATAAGGATCCAGCGCTAGCGCAACTCACAAACACTCCCGATGTCGAGCTCTATGCCATCAATGTGTCCTTCGGCGCTCTCACGGACAAGGCGGAATTCGATTATCTGAACAACCTGCCAACCTCGTTCGTCCTCCCCTCCGAGGCAGTGGACCGCCTGCGGGCCGCGGCGGGAAGAATCATTCTTTCATCGCCTGAGCTTCGGCGGCTGATGAAAGACGCTCGCCTGGAATTTGTCACAACCGGGTCCACATCGCCCTCGATCCCGGTTGGGGCGCATTGAGATTGAAGACCGCTTCGGGCTGGTCGATGGCCGTCACGCCGCAGCGCGTGGCGACCTGTTTGCCGGAAGAATCTCTATTGCGATGGAAACTTCAGCGCCCGCTGAATCTCCTGGAGGCGCGGCTCACGACGAACGGCTGACCCGTGTGGGCGTAACGCGTCTAGTAACGCGTACCAAACTGCAGGCGCAGCAGCGAAAAGGCCGGCGTGCTACTTGCGCGCGAGAAGTCGATCCAGTCGTACTCGTATCCGAAGCGCACGAAGAAGTTGCGACCGGCGTCCCAGCGCAATCCGACGCCAAGGCCGTACGTGAACGCGTTGCCGCTGGCGGTCGACTGCCAGGTCGAGCAGATGTAGCCGTACCAGGGATCCCACCAGCAGCCGGTCTGTGGCGGCCCGTTCGGGATGTTGCTGTCGACGTACGACCAGCCAAGGGTGCCGAGGACGTACGGGGTCAGCGGTCGCGCGAGGAAGTTGTAGGCGAGGCTGCCACCGAGGCGGCTGATCTGGGCGTCACCACTTAGATTTGCACTCGCCTTCGGCGGTTTGTCCGCCGAGGCGATGGTCGCTTTGTAGCTGATCTCGTTGTACTGGAACTCAAAGCTCGCCAGCCAGTGCTCGTCGATGTTGTAGCCGAAGCCGACGCCGAAGCCGGCGTCGTCCGAGGTGCTGATCGAGGAGCCGTGCTCGAAGCTGACGTCCTTGCCGAAGATCACGCGGGCCTCGGCCCACCACTCCCAGGTCTGGCCGCGTCCGCCACTGCTGGAGTAGTACTGCGCGGCTGCGCTGCCGCTATAGATAGTCCCCACGGCCGAGAAGACCAGCAGGGCCAGCACGTTACCTGTTGATCGCATCATGGTTGGCTCCTCGGTCAGGTTCCCGTCCGGCAGGGTGGCGGCACAGACACTAGCGCCAGGACGTTGCTTGCGGATGAGCCTAGCAAGTCAGTCCGCCCTGGGCACGTGCCCTTAGGGGAAGTTGCCGGAACCGCACGCAGCTGTTCATGCTGCTTGATCAATAAGAACTCTGGGATGCAGCATCGACTAGCGCGGGCTCCTGCCGATGGGCGAGTAGTCCAGTGCCACGATATCAACACGCCTCCAACGACGATGCAGCGGTCTGCAGACTTCCTTATTCTGTGTCTTGCCATTTGCGCAATGCCGCTTTCTGCAGCAGCGCCAACCAAAATCTGGGCTCAGCAAGCGTCCGAATCGTGTGCCACGAACCATGGCAGTTGGCTAGAGAAATTCAAGGAATGCGAATACGCGAGCAGGGAGTGGTGCAGCACAGCCGGTGGGCGCTTCGATGAGTGCGGGTCGGCTTGCCGCCATGACCTGAATCCAGGACCCTGCACGATGCAGTGTGTCCCGGTGTGCAAATTTGCGACGAATTCAATCGGCAAAGACGCCGCGAACAGCGTCTATGTGATAGATGGCAAATCCATCGCACTGGAAGGAGGTCAAGCCAAAGCGAAAGCGGACGCAGGTTCGGCAACGATCGCAACGACGCGGATTTTCGATGCGAGCACAAGAGGAGATCTGAACGGAGACGGGCGGGAGGATGTGGCGGTGCTGCTGGTTCAGGATCCTGGCGGCAGCGGGACTTTTTATTATGTCGCTGCTGCTCTAAGGACCGAAGATGGATACCAGGGCACGAACGCAATTCTCATCGGCGACCGCATTTCTCCTCAGACGGTGGAGATGCGTGACCGAACGATCACGGTGAACTATGCAGACAGATATCCTTGGGAAGGCTTCGCCGCGCGACCATCGGTCAGCCGATCGAGATACTTTGCGGTGAAGAACGATGAACTTAAGGAGAAACCATTTGCTGTGCTGGATCAAAAGGTAGCCAGAGAACTTGTGATACGCAGGTGGGCAGATTGCAAACCCGGAACTTGCAGCAAGCTCATCGTCAACGTTTTAGATGGAAGGGGCGGCGTTTGGTACGTGGAGGCTATCTACGACGGCATGATGGACGATTCCGTCCGGGCCAAAAGAAAGGTTGCCGAAACTCTCTACGAGAACGAAGAGTGGAAATTGGGCAAAGTCCTCCTGGAACAACAGAGTTGTCGGGCCGGCAGGGGCCATGAGAATTTCTCCAGCAACGCGTGCCGGTAGATCCGGACGCCGATCGGGACATCGACCCTCGGCGTCGGCAAGGCCACCGGTAATTGGGGCGGGTGGCTCACGCTCGGAATCACCGTTCGCGCAGGCGCGATCCTCCACCAGCCCCTGTTTCGTTGAGTATCGCTACCGTATGCGCCGTGGTCGTCCAAGCTGAAAAACCAACATCTCGTGTTCGATTTGCGCCGGGGAGGAACTGGGCTTTGTTCGCGCAGCAGCCGGAGCACCGAAATGGCGACGGCTGGCCATTTCCACTGCCCGTAAGGGCAGCTTGTCATTCCTGCCCGCAATAGGCTCAAATACCGATGGGGCCGTCGTCGATTGGTTGACGGCGAAGCCTCGGGCGGGATTCGCGTCGCTTTGAGGGCATTCGCCATGATTCCAACGCCACGCGCTCCGGGACGAAGTTCGCGCGGCGCGCTCGTGGCGGTCACGATCTTGGTAATCGCCTGCGGGTGCGCCACTACACCCCCGCCGGAAGCCGCTCTGGCCAGCAGGCCGGCAGCGCCTGCGCCACAAAGCGCCTCGACTCCACCTGCGACATCGAGAGCATCGACTCCGCCTGCGGCGCAAGGCGCATCGGCAGCACCTGCAGCGCAGGGCCAGTCCACAACGATTCCCCCGGACCAGCTCGACTCGCTGGTAGCTCCTGTCGCGCTCTTTCCCGATCCGCTGCTGGCGCAGGTTCTCGCCGCCTCCACCTATCCCCTCGAAATCATCCAGCTGCAGCAGTGGCTGGCCAAGAATCAGGGTCTGAAGGACAAGGCGCTGAGCGATGCCGTCTCAAAACAACCCTGGGATCCCAGCGTCCAGGCGATGGCCGCGATGCCCGACCTGGTGAAACGACTCGCGGACGACATTCAATGGACCACGGATCTCGGTAATGCGTTCCTCGCACAGCAAAAAGGCGTGATGGACGCGGTGCAGCGGATGCGCAAGAAAGCCCAGGACAAGGGCACCTTGCAATCGACCGAGCAGCAGAAAGTTGAGTCGCAGGTCGTGGAGGGCGGGCAGACCGTGATTGTGATCGAGTCGGCAAACCCGCAAGTCGTCTACGTGCCTGCGTATGACCCCGTGGTCGTCTATGGTCCCCCGGTCTACCCCTATCCACCAATCTATTATCCCTACTACCCCCCAGGTGCTGCATTTGTCTCCTTTTCTTTCGGATTCATGATGGGTGCGTGGATGGGCGGCGCATGGGGGGGATGTGGCTGGGGCGGCGGCAACGTCTACGTGAATCACAACAATGTCTTTGTCGGAGGCGCGGGCGGTGTTGGAGGAGTTGGTGGTGTTGGAGGGGTGGGAGGCGTTGGGGGTGTCGGTGGAGTGGGCGGGGTTGGTGGCGCCGGTGGTGTCGGCGGCGTCGGCGGTGCTGGCAAACCAGGCGGCCCGGGGGGAGTAGGGGGGGCCGGCGGTGCGGGCAAGCCAAAGCCGGGCGGTCCCGGGGGAGGTGGACGTACCGATTGGCAGCATAAGCCTGAGCATCGCGGCGGGGCTCCCTACGGCGATCGCGCGACCGCAGACCGATTTGGTGGCAGCACGCGCGGTGCGTCCGCTGGTACGCGCGAGGCTGGTGCGCGCCAACAAATTAATCGCCAGGGTGGCAATGTCAGTAACCGCGCCAGTGGCGGCGGCGCCGGGAGCGGCGGAGCGGGCTCAGGCGGGCGGGGCTCCGGTCCCGGTGGCGGCGGCATGGGCAGTGGCGGGGGAGGAGCGGATCGCGTCGGCAGTCGTGATGTGGGCGGTGGAGGCAGCGGCGGCCGAAGCGCCTTCTCTTCGTCGGGCGGTTACAGCGGATCGCGAGCGAGTTCCGCCTCGAGTCGCGGCTCATCGAGCGTCGGGGGCGGCGGGCGCGGCGGCGGTGGACGCGGCGGCGGTGGACGCGGCGGCGGCGGGCGACGCAGATGAGCGGTCCCGCAATTCGCGAGCATAGGAGCCGAAAGTTGAGCCCTCCATCTGTGACGAACACGCTGTCTGCCGCGGGGTGGATCGTGAGTGTCCTGCTTTGCGCCGTTGTGACTCTCACGAGCGCAGCGAACCCTAAGTCGACCCAGGCAACTGCCACCCCCGGGCGCGCAATGGGGCCGCAGAAGTTTGTGAGCGCGGAAAAGGCTGCCGACGCACTGATTGATGCCGCGGAGAGGTTTGATGTACCGGCGCTCATCAAGATCGTCGGTGAGCAAGGCGAGGACGTGATCCTGACGGATGAGTACGCGCTCGACCGCGAGAGCGCCCAGGATTTCGCCGCGGAGGCTCGCAAGAAGAGGCAGATCACGATTGACCCCAAAAACAGCAGCCACGCTTTCCTGCTCGTGGGTGAGGAGGAATGGCCGTTCCCGCTGCCGATCGTGAAGCGTCAAGGGCGGTGGTCATTTGATGCCTCAGCGGGACGTGAGGAACTCATCCGGCGGCGTATCGGCCGCAACGAGCTCGATGCGATCGAGATCTGTCATGGCTTTGTCGAGGCGCAGTACGACTACGCGTTTCGCAAGCGCAAAGGCTATGAGGTGCCGCAATACGCGCAACGTATTGTCGCGACTGCCGGCAAGCAGGACGGGCTGGCGTGGCAGAACAGCGACGGCATGTGGGATGGTCCCATCGGCGAGAAGATCGCCCACGTCATCGAGCAGGGATACGACCTCAAGGCTGACCCCTACCACGGCTACTTCTTCAAAGTCTTAAAGGGGCAGGGTGCGGATGCCCCGCTGGGGAAACTCGACTTCGTGGTGAAGGGCGTGATGATCGGCGGGTTCGCGCTCGTGGCCGCTCCCGCAGAGTACGGTGAGACCGGTCTGATGACCTTCATGGTCAGTCACACCGGGGTGGTCTACCAGAAGGACCTTGGCCCCGCGACGCTCGATGCATTCCAGAAGATGGAGCGCTTCAACCCGGACAAGTCCTGGACCGTGGTGTCGGAGAAGTAACGGACTCTAAAACCCAACTCCAACCGAAATCTGAACGGAATACACGTGCCGGACGCGAGCTAGGAAATGTTGACCGTCGTCGTGTGGTCTGCGGTGACCGCGATACCGGTAATGACCGGGCTGAAGGTCACGGCCGGGTCCGCCTTGGCCGGGTTGTCCTGCGCGGCCTGACAGGTCAACGCCAGCGTGTAGGTGCCGGGCGGCAGTGCCGTGAATTGGTAGGCGTACGGCGGCACCGACGTCGCAACCGGCAGCATCGAAGTCAGTGGCTGGTTGGTATCGGTGGACGGTGCTGAGCGGTTCATGTCTTCGGGCGTCGTCACGTTGCCGCTGTATAGATAGACGCCGGGCGTGCATCCACTCGGCAGTACCCTCATGATTTGACCCTGGATGCCGCCAAGAGCGATGTTGAGCGTCGCGGTCTGGCCCGCAGTAACCGCCGTCGTCGCGACCGGTGTGAGTATCACGGACGGATCCGCCTGATCAGGGTTATCCTGGGCGGCCTCACACGTAAACGCTACGGTGTATGTCGCTGGCGGCAGGAACGTGAACTGATAGTAGTAAGGTGGCGCCGAGGTTGGCACCGGCACCTTCGAGCCCAGCGGCTGGTTGGTGTCGGTGGACGGTGCTGAGCTGTTCATGTCTTCGGGCTTCGTCACGTTGCCGCTGTACAGATAGACGCCGGGCGTGCACCCGCTCGGCAGCGTACTCGTGATTTGCCCCTGAATGTTGCCGACCGACGTATTGTCGACGAGGCGCTCCACCGGTTTAAGGATGCACGACGGAGCTTGCCCTGGCGGGCACGTGATCGCCTTTCGCAGATCGAAGTCGATCGTGTAGTCAACTACTCCACTGCTCGGAACGGTGAAGCCGGAGACCAGCTTGAAGCCCGTTTCGGAGCCGCTCGGCACTCGCAGGCCCATCCTCGAACCGGCGGCGAAATCAATGTAGGAATTATTGGCACTGCCGTCTGCGATCACCATCAGGCGAATCTGGCCGTAGGAGCCCGGCGCTATCGGCTGATCGAACAGCACCGCGGATGCAGTGCCGCTCTGCGTCACGAGATCAATGCTCTTCGGCTCGGGAAACGTGATTGTCACGGGATTGCCACTGTTGCCGGTCAGCTCGACGCCTGTGAAAACGACCACGACGTGCGTAGCGTTATCCGCCGGCGGAGCGTCCGCGACGGACAAACTCATCTGACCCATCTGCGTCTGGTTCGTCGGACCCGTCATTCCGCTGCCGCCACCGCAGCCGACAACACCGAGCGCTGTCGCCGCGAGCGCCGGCACCAGCGTTAGAAGACGTACTTGCTTAAACATGCTGCCCTCCTTCCTGGGTGCCGCGCATGGCGTGCCGTCGCGCGCCGCAAACTGGCTCCCTTCTCTTTAGGTTCCTTTTGCACTGCACGAGCCGCAGTCGCGCGACATCGAGGGAGCCGCGGCGATTATCCCGCCGAGCGGAATGCGCCACTACTGTCGCCACTACACGACAGCGCCTCATATTCAGCACGCCGGCTTGTTTCCGGTCTCTATTGAACAATCGGCTGGTTGAGCGCTTAACGACGCGCGAGTGCGGGAGAGCTGGAGTCCTGCGAGGTGGGGCGGCCTTAGTCACCCCAAGCTCAATATTGAGGAGATTGCGCGGCAACTGGGGTTCAGTAGCTCGAGCCATCTTTCGTCCGCCTTCGTTCGTCGGATGGGTTGCTCACCCGCGACGTTTCGCCGCATGCACGTCTAGCCCGCTCGCGGACCTGGAACTCAGCTGGTCCGAGTTTGCGTCGCAAGGTCTTCGGTCGTGATCACCGCGTTCAGGTTCGTCTCGATGTGCGTCGTCGGAACCCGGATCTGCGATGGCGACAAGCCTCTTCGAATAGGCTTCGGAGGTGCGGCATTCGTGAATGGTTCGGCGTCGAGCGACTGGTGGACCTCTTCCGTTCTTTTGAATAACCTTGACCTGGCGTTGATCAAAGCGGGGGGAGAGCCACAGTGATCACGATCCACGTCAACGGAACACCCCAGCAAGTCAACATCGAGCCCGATACCCCGCTTCTCTGGGTGTTGCGCGACGTGATCGGTTTGACTGGCACAAAATTCGGTTGCGGTATCGCGCAGTGCGGCGCTTGCACGGTGCATATCAACGGCACCGCCATGCGGTCCTGCTCGGTGCCGATCGGCGCTCTCGATGGCGCAAAGGTGGTCACCATCGAAGGCCTCTCCCCGGACAACAACCATCCGGTACAGCGCGCGTGGATCGAAGAAGGCGTTCCGCAATGCGGCTACTGCCAGTCCGGGCAGATCATGGCCGTGGCTGCATTCCTGAAGATCGTTCCCAAGCCGACCGACGCCGACATCGACGCGAGTATTACCAATATCTGCCGCTGCGGTACGTATGAACGTCTGCGCCGCGCCATTCATCGCGCCGCCGACCTGATGAAGGCCTGAGGTGGTCGCAATGCACGGAACCGCTACCGCTGCAACCGTCAGCCGTCGCCACTTCATTTTTACGGCCGCGTCCGCCGCTGGCGGATTGATGGTCGGCATCGGCGCTGCTCCGGGCAGTGCTCTCGGTGCGACCATCTCAAAGCAACCCTGGAACGACAATGACTCCGCGCCGCACGAACTCGATGCCTGGATCGCCATCGAGCCGGATGATTCAATTTTGATCCGCTATCAGCGATCAGAGATGGGACAGGGCAGCATGACAGCGCTGCCGATGATCATTGTGGAAGAGCTGCAATGCGACTGGTCCAAGGTGCGGATCGAGTACGCCTCGTCAACCCGCAGCGTCCGGGAGAACAGAGTCTACGGTGACATGTTCTCGCACGGCAGCATGTCCGTTCGTCAGTCGCAAAAGAAGATGCAGCAGGTGGGCGCTAGCGCCCGTGAGCGCCTCATTGCCGCCGCCGCGGCGCGCTGGAAGGTTGCGGCGTCGGAGTGCGTGGCGGCGCAGAGCGTGGTGATCCATCGGCCTTCAGGCCGGACGCTCCGTTATGGCCAACTCGCGGCCGACGCCGCGAAGGTCAAGCTCGCCAAAGAGCCCGCGATCAAGACGCCGGCTCAGTTCACTTTCATTCCCCGCCCGATCCCGCGTGTGGACCTGGTGCATAAGACCGACGGATCGGCCAAGTTCGGAATGGACGCGCAGGTCCCGGAAATGGTTTTTGCCGCCATCAACGCTTGTCCGGTGCGCGGGGGGAAGCTAAAGAGCGTCGATGAGTCAGTGCTTTCCGGCACGCCGGGCATTGTCCGCGTGGTCAAGCTTGAGAATGCTGTGGCCGTTGTCGCGACCGGCACCTTCTGGCGCGCCAAACGGGCGTTGTCCCGTCTGCAGCCTGAATGGGATGTCGGTGCCGCGGGGAGTGTCGATAGCGCGCAGCTGTCGGCGCAATTCCGCGCGGCGCTGACAGAACGCATGGTGAGCGCGCGCAACGACGGCAACGTCGATAAGGCGATGGCGGGCGCGGTCAGGACGTTCGAGGCGATCTATGAGACGCCATATCTGTCGCACTCGCCGATGGAGCCGATGAATGCGACGGTGAATCTGCAGCCTGACCGGCTCGATGTCTGGGTCGGAACGCAGGACGCGGAGCTGGCGTTGGGTGCGGCCGCACGCTTCTCCGGCTTGAAGCCCGAGCAAGTGCACATCCACAACGCGTTCCTCGGGGGAGGCTTTGGCCGTCGCGATGCAAATGACGACATCGCGCAAGCCATCGCCATCGCCAAGGTCGTCAAGCGACCCGTGAAGCTGATCTGGACGCGGGAAGAAGACACCCGCCAGGACAGGTTCCGTCCGCATGCGGTGGTCGGCTTCAAGGCTGCGGCGGACGCCGATGGCATACCGATCGCCTGGTCGATGCGTGTGGTCACCTCGTCGATCTTCAGGACCGTCGGCATTCCGTTTCCGGCCGATCGGGCCGAGCCGCCCGCCGTCGATTGCCTGGAGAGCAACGGCTACGACGTCCCCAACACACGCGTGGAAGTGCTCCTCAAAGATACCCACTTGCCGGTATGGTTCTATCGCGCGCCCGGCGGTAACCAGCATGTCTTTGCCCTCGAAAGCTTCCTGGACGAGATCGCATCCGCGAGCGGCATCGACCCCTATGTCATGCGGCGCAAGCTTCTCAAAGGGAAGCCCGACTGGCTCAAGGTGCTGGATACCGCCGCCGAGAAGGGTGATTGGGGGAAGCCCCTGCCGCGAGGAACCGGGCGCGGCATCGCCATTTGCACTTTTACGGACAGTCTGTGCGCGCAGGTGGCGGAAGTCGCGGTGAAGCCGGACGGTCATCTGAAGGTCAATCGGGTCACCGTCGCGCTCGACACGCGCCACATGGTCAACCCGCAGACCGTCGCCGAACAGGCTGAGGGCTCCGTGATCTTTGGTTTGACGGCCGCTCTATACGGCAAGATCACGATCAAGGATGGCGCCGCGGTGCAGGGCAATTTCGACACTTATCGCATGGTACGTCTTGCGGATGCGCCGAGGATCGACGTCCATCTGGTGCCGAGCGGTGGAGATGTCTGGGGAGGCGCGGGCGAGCCCGCCGTCCCGCCAGTCGCCGCTGCGGTGGCCAATGCGATCTTCGCCGCAACCGGCAAGCGCATTCGCACGCTGCCGATTATGGATACCGATCTCAGTCGATTGACCTAGGCCGCGAGCGGACTGAAGCGTGGAGCGGCAGCTGCTCGGGAGTTGAGAGACGTGACGATCGTTTCAAGGGTGGTCTTTTGTGCGCTGATCTTGCTGTATGCAGGCGGGGCAGCACGCGCCGCCGGTCCCGTGAGTCCTGCACTCAGTGACGACGAATACCTGGCTCGGGCCGCCGACTGCGTCGCCTGCCATTCGGTTCCCGGCGGAAAGGCGTTCGCCGGCGGCCTCAAAATGGGCACGCCGCTCGGTGCGATTTACTCGACCAACATCACGCCCGACTCCGCGACGGGCATCGGTTCATACACCCTTGCCGATTTTGATCGCGCCGTGCGGCAGGGAATTGCCAAGGACGGCCGCCACCTCTATCCGGCGATGCCTTATCCGTCCTACTCCAAGCTTTCCGACACGGACGTGGCGACGCTCTACCGCTTTTTCATGAAGCAGGTGCCACCCGTCCATCAGGCAAATCTTAAAAGTGAGATTCCGGCACTCCTCAGCCCCCGCTGGCCGCTCTCGATCTGGAATTACTTTTACGCTCCAAGTGGCAGCTATGTCGCAAAGCCCGGCCATGACGCCGCGTGGAATCGCGGCGCCTATCTGGTCCAGGGCCCCGGCCATTGCGGCGCCTGCCATACCCCGCGCGGCATCGGTATTCAGGAAAAGTCGCTCGACGACAGCAGCCCGACCTATCTCGCCGGGGCGACGCTCGACGCTTGGTATGCTCCGAGCCTGCGCGGCGACCTGCGGACCGGTCTCGGTACCTGGTCGAAAGAGGACATCGCCGAGCTTCTCAAGCAAGGCCATAACCGCATCGGCTCCGTGTTTGGATCGATGACCGAGGCCGTCAACAACTCCACGTCATACTTGTCCGACAGCGATATCAATGCCATCGCGACCTATCTAAAATCGTTGCCGACCACCTCTGCGCAACAGGCGGTCGCCTACGATAATGCGACTACGGAGGCACTGCGCGACAGGCCTACGACGCAGCCCGGCGGTACCGTCTACGCCGGCGCGTGCGCGAGCTGTCATGGGTTCGACGCCAAAGGGTTCACGCCGTATATGCCCGCGCTCGTTGGCAACCCGGTCGTGCTTGATCACGATCCGTCTTCGCTCATCAATTTGATGCTGAACGGCTCGATCCCACTCGTCGCCCAGGGTGCGCCCGAGGCCTACCGCATGCCGCAATTCCGGCAGCAGTTATCAGATGAGGACATCGCCGACGTCATTACCTTTATCCGCAATGGCTGGGGCAATGGGGCGACGGCAGTCACTGCCCCGCAAGTCGCCAAACTACGCAAGACGACCGATCCAACCAGCGATCGGGTCATCATCCTAAAAATGCGTTAGCGGGCCACGAGCGGCAACCGTTTTGCACGATTCGACGCCAAGGGAGATCCGGAATGAGCGACCCCCTCGCAGCAAAGCCGCAATCGATAAAGGATACGTACGATTACATCGTCGTCGGCGGCGGGGCCTCCGGCTCGGTCGTCGCCGGAGAGCTGTCAAAGACGGGGGCCGAGGTCCTGGTGATCGAGTCGGGACCTGCGGATACCGCGCCGACGATCGGCAATCCCAGCGTCTGGTTCTACAACCTTGGAGGCCCGCTTGATTTTTCGTTGCCGATCAGCCCGGCGCCGCAAGTCAACAATCGCCTCATGAAGCTGGCGCTTGGCCATGTTCTTGGCGGCGGCAGCTCCATCAATGCGATGGTTTGGACCCGCGGCATGGAGCGAGACTACGACTCCTGGGCCGAGAGCGGGGCCAAAGGCTGGGCGTTTAAGGACGTTCTGCCGATGTTCAAGGCGCAGGAGGATTGGGAGGGCGGCGCCAATGAATGGCGTGGCGTGGGCGGGCCGGTTCACATCCGGCGCCCGCACAATCCCCATCCGACCGCCCGCGCCGTCGTCGAGGCGGCGGCTCAGATGGGTTTTTCCTTTCTCGACGACATGAACGGGCCGATGCGCGACGGCGCGGGCTTCATCAATATGAACATCGCGCGCGACGGTACGCGCGTCAGCGCCGCCCGCGCCTTTTTGCATCCCAACCTCAGCCGGGCAAATCTGACGCTCCTCTTGAGCACGAACGTCACGAAGGTACTGTTCCACGGTGACCGCGCAAGCGGGGTCGAGACAGCCACCGCCGACGGCGCTCGCAAAGTGTCCGCGACGCGCGAGGTCATCCTCTCAGCGGGAACGATTCACACGGCCCAACTCCTGATGCTGTCGGGCGTGGGAGAGGCAAGCGCGCTGAAGAAGCTGGGCATCACGCCCGTCGCCGATCTGCGCGGCGTAGGCCGCAACTTCCAAGACCACGTGCATCTGTCCGGCGTCGTCTGCCAGTACAAGGGCAAATTCCCGGATCGTGCCGCGGACAGTGAAGCGGTCGAGGCCGAAGTGAACATGTCGACCGGCGTCGATGGCCACGGCACCGACATGGTGCTCGTCCTGGAGCAGCTTCCGAACGCATCTCCGGAGCTTGTGGCCCGATTTGGCGCTGCTCTGCCGGAGAATTGCTTCACGATCTCCCCGTCGCTCGTTCAGCCGACGAGCCGCGGACAGGTGCGGCTGCAGAGCGCGGATTGGCGGGTTCCGCCGACAATCGAAGCCAATTTCCTGGGCACGGACCGCGATGTCAAGGCGACCCTGCGGGGCGCGGAAGCCGGGCGGGAGCTCGTGAGCCAAAAGGCTTTCGACGGAATTCGCGAGGCCGAACTCATTCCCGGTCCAAGGGCCAAGGGTAAGCAGGACCTCATTGATTTCGTGCGTATGGGCACGGGCAGCTTTGGGCACCCTATAGGCACCGCGCGCATGGGGAACGACGCCGACGCAGTCGTCGACAGCGAGCTGCGCGTGCGTGGCGTGCGCGGCCTTCGTGTGGCGGACGCCTCGGTCATGCCGTCCATTGTCTCTGGCGCGACCAACGCGGCTTCGATCATGATCGGCGGGCGCGCCGCCGAGTTCATCAAATCTTCCATCTGAAAAGGAGCAAGGCGATGTCCTTCAGCATAGACGTCCATCACCACATTCTTTCCGCCTTCTTCTGGCGTGTGACGGCGAAGCGGCCAAAACCGAAGTAAAATCCATGAACACTCCGAAATATCTCCCTTTGGTTGGCCGCTTGTTCATCGGCCTGCCATTCATGATGAGCGGAATAAGCAAAATCATGGGGTACGACGCGACGATTGCGTTGATTAAGTCTTCGACGCTCCCCTTACCCCCACCTCTTGCTTATGTAGGTGCTATCGCCGTCGAGGTCGGCTGCGGCCTCCTCATTATCGGGGGCTATCAGTCGCGCGTTGTTGCTTCCATATTTGTTCTGTTTTGCTTGGCTACAGCGGTGTTCTTTCATGCTCACTTGTCCGATCCCAACCAGACCTTCCACTTCATCAAGAACTTGGTGATGGCCGGCGGTCTGCTCCAGATCGTGGCGAACGGCGCAGGTGCCTACAGCATCGATAGTCGACGTTCGACAGACGGCTTGAGCGGGCATCCGATGAAGGAGCATTAGGATGTCCTTCACGATTGACGTCCATCACCACATACTGCCCGACGTATTCTGGCGCGCGACAAATGACGCGCACAATCCAGTCGGCGGCATTACGCCGGCGCCATGGTCGAAGGAAACCACCCTTTCCTTCATGGACGAAGCCGGGATCGACGTTGCCATCACCTCTATCAGCACCCCTGGCGTTCACATGGGGGATGACGCTGCTGCCCGCGATCTCGCCCGCCGTGTGAACGAGATCGGCGCCGGGCTTATGCGTGAGCGCCCAGATCGATTCGGCGGCTTTGCAGCCTTACCGTTGCCGGACGTCGACGGAGCGTTGCGGGAGCTTGAGTACGGCCTGGATGTACTCAAGCTGGATGGTGTCGTCCTGTTCTCAAACGCGCGCGGCATCTATCTAGGTGACGTGCGCTTTAAGCCGCTATTCGCTGAGCTAGAACGGCGCGCCGCCGTAGTCTTCGTTCATCCGACGGCTTCTCCCGATCCCGCCGCTCGCACTTTGGGACTTCCAGACTCCCTGATCGACTTCACCGCGGACACCACGAGGGCCGTGGCTCAACTGCATTATGGGAATACCTTTGCGCGCACGCCGAGCGTCAAATACATCTTCTCGCACGCAGGCGGGACCATTCCTTATTTGGCGACGCGATTTTCGATCGTTGACGCCATGAGCGTGATTCCAGGCGCCGAGGAGCGCGGGGCTGCAGCGGACACGCTTCGCCGGCTCTATTGGGATACGGCGCTGTCCTGGCGCGCTCCCACGTTGCACATGCTGCGCTCGGTGGTTGGGATGGGACAGGTCCTGTTCGGCTCGGATTATCCCTACCTCCGCCGCGACCTCGCCGTAGCGTGCCGTCGTGAGGTTCAGGAAAGCGCTGAAATCAACGAGGATGAAAGGCACGGAGTGCTCGCTGCCAACGCACTAAAATTGTTTCCAAGATTGGCCAAGAAAAGCCGAATGCCGGTTTCGTGACACGTCCGCTGCTCGGCGAGCTCGCGCGTTTGCTCCCCGAGCTGGAGGCGAATGCGGATTGCCCAAATCTCCTTAAGGCGTGGCGGTGCCTTCTGCCCTACGAGCTTGCCGGGATACCATTACGCTCCGCCCGCGGTCGGGCCGTTCAGTTGCAGCCGAAAACGATTCCGGGAGGCCGCATGAGGACCCTGTACCTGAGCATGTTCGCGGCCGGCCTTCTCGCCACGACCGTCACAGCAGCGGACGCGGCGGGCACCACCGGCATGGCCCACAACCCGTTCGCGCAGCCGAGCACCTTGCTGTTCGAGATGCCGCCGTTCGATCAAATCCACGACGGCGACTACCTGCCGGCGTTCGCGGCGGGCATGGCCGAGCAGCTCCTCGAAGTCGCCGCGATCGCCGCAGATCCGCACCCCGTCACGTTCGAGAACACCATCGTAGCGCTCGAGCGCAGTGGCCAGCTGCTGACGCGAGTGCAGCTGACGTTCTCCAACCTCAGGGACTGCAACAGCGATCCGCAGATCGAGCAGATCGACGCCGAGATCGCGCCGCAGCTCGCCGCGCACCGCGATGCGATTCACCTGAATGCGGCGCTTTGGGCGCGCATCGACCGGCTGTACCGCGAGCGTGCCAGCCTCGATCTGGATCCCGAGTCGGCGCAGCTGCTGCTGCGCTATCACGCGATCTTCGTGCGCGCCGGTGCGCGCCTGCGGCCGCCGCAGCAGGCGCGGCTTCGGCAGCTCAACGAGCAGATTGCCTCCCTCACCACTCGCTTTCGGCAAAACGTGCTCAAAGCCACCCAGGATGGCGCGGTCGCAGTCGACTCGGTGGCCGAGCTCGACGGACTGTCGGCCGAGCAGGTCAGCGCCGCCGCTGCTGCCGCGGCAGCGCGTCGGCTGGAGGGCAAGTGGCTCATCACGCTGGAGAACACGACCAATCAGTGGGTGCTGACCGACTTGAGCAATCGCGCCCTGCGCGAGCGCATCTACCGCGCCTCGATCAGCCGCGCCACCTCCGGCGCGGCCGACAATACCGTGGTGATCGCGCAGATCGTGAAACTGCGCGCCGAGCGCGCCGTGCTCCTCGGTTACGACAGCCACGCCGCCTATCAGCTTGAGAACGAATCCGCCGGGACTCCCGCGGCGGCGCGTGACATGATTGGCCAGATCGGGCCCGCGGCCCTGGCGCGCGCACGGGCCGAGGCGGCGGACATCCAGAAGCTGATCGACATGCAGGCGGCTGCCGCGGGCGCCGCGCCGTTCGCACTGCAGCCCTGGGACTGGTTCTATTACTCGCAGCAGGTGCGCAAGGCGCGCTACGACTTCGATCAGGCGAACGTCGCCCCGTACTTCGAACTCGAGCACGTGCTGCGGGACGGCGTGTTCTACGCCGCGCACGAGCTGTACGGGCTGACTTTCCAGGAGCGCCACGACCTGCCGGTCTACAACCCGGACGTACGTGTGTTCGAGGTCTTGGATGCCGACGGCAAGCCGCTGGCGCTGTTCCTTGCCGATTACTTCGCCCGCGACAACAAGCAGGGCGGCGCCTGGGAGGCGACCTACGTTAATCAGTCGGGGCTGCTGCACCACAACGCGGTGGTCGCCAATCACCTGAACATCAACAAGCCGCAGCCCGGGCAGCCGGTGCTGCTCACCTTCGACCAAGTGACCACGATGTTCCACGAATTCGGGCACGCGCTGCACGACATGCTCTCGGACGTGCGCTACCCGCTGCTCGCCGGCACCCAGGTGCCGAACGATTTCGTCGAGTACCCCTCGCAATACAACGAGATGTGGGCGCGTGAGCCGGCGGTTGTGGCCCATTACGCGCGCCACTTCAAGACCGGTGAGCTGATGCCCGCGGCGCTGCTTGAGCGGGTCATCGCAGCGCAGAAGTTCAATGAGGGCTATGCGACGACCGAGTATCTCGAAGCGGCGCTGCTCGATTTGTCCTGGCACCAGATCACGGTGGCCAAGGCACCGGCGGGTGCGCAGGTCCTCTCCTTCGAGCAGACGGCGCTCAAGGCGAGCGGACTAGACTATCCGCCCGTGCCGCCGCGCTACCACTCGCCGTACTTCTCGCACATCTTCTCACCCGACGACAATGACTATTCGGCCGGCTATTACGCGTATCTGTGGAGCGAGGTGCTGGCGCGCGATACCGGGAAGTGGTTCCACGCGCACGGCGGCCTCACGCGCGCCAACGGCGACTATTTGCGCAGCCACGTGCTCTCGCGTGGCCGCACCGAGGAGCCCCAGACACTGTTCCGCGCCTTCTACGGCGGCCCGCCCGAGATTGGCCCGCTCCTCGAGTACCACGGACTTACGGGCACAGCCGGCAACTAGACCCGCGTCGGCGTCGCGTCGCGCGTGGATAGACAGACGAGCGCTGCTCGAGCGAATTGCCCTACCACTATACCGCGGTGATCGCCTCACCGTTCACGCCCCCGGCCCAGGACGTGTTGCACAGGAGTGTGAGAAATCGGGACTCGCTCGTATCTGGACTACGTTGACTGTGGGGATCTACACGGGATTGCATGTCGACGACAGACGGCAAGGCGATGCCTCGGTGCTTTGCGCCTCTTTGTAAGTTCCCTGACTGACGTGCTGAAGGAGCTTCCATCATGACTAAGCTATCCGATTACCAGAACCGGTTCGCGAACGCGCGCCTTTCGCGTTCCAACAGCGGGGTGCTGGAAGTGGTGTTGCACACGAACGGTGACACGCTACTGTTCAATGGTCACACGCATGAGCAGTTTATGCATCTTTTTCACGCGATAGGGTCAGACGCGGACAATCGCGTGGTGATCCTGACGGGCTGTGGCCCAGCATTCATGGAAGCGATCAGCCCTGAGGGCTTCGACTTCTTCAGCCCTCAGGGGTTCGACAAGATCTATCGGGAGGGCAAGAAGATCCTGATGAACATTCTTGACATCGAGGCGCCTCTCATCGCGGCCGTCAATGGCCCGGTGCGACTGCACAGCGAATATATCCTGCTCGCGGACATCGTGTTGGCCACACCTTCGACGGTTTTTCAGGACAAGCCGCACTTCGATTTCGGCATCGTCCCAGGTGACGGCGTAAACCTTCTTTGGCCCGAGGTCATCGGTAGCGTTCGCGGCCGGTACTTCCTTCTGACGCGGCAGGAGCTCCCAAGTCAGACGGCCAAGGATTGGGGAGTAGTGAATGAGATCGTCGCCCCGGAAAAGCTCTTATCGCGCGCTCGCGACATCGCCGAAGGACTGGCCAAGCTGCCTCCCCTGACCACGCGCTACACACGTATCGCCCTGACGCAGAAGCTGAGACGGATCATCGATGAGGGTGTGGGGTACGGTCTTGCGCTGGAGGGTATCAGCGCGGCGGACGTGGCGCGCGCCAGCCAGCGTGGCCGATGATCACTATCACCGGGACATTGCGCGCGACCTCCATCACTCACTGAGGGAGGACCGTGTGAATAGATGCATAGTGGTCGCCGGGCTTCAAAAGGGGTCAGACTGGCAAGCGCCGAGATACTCAATGCGAGGGGCTGGTCGGTAATCGGCATCGCTCGCCACCAGCCGCACTCGTTCCCGGTCGGCCGGGCGCGCTCAGTTTTCGAAGTAGCGGCCATCCTCTAGATCAGCAATCAGTCCCCGCTGTTTGGGTCGCCAGCCCAACACTTCCTGAGTCCGTCGGCTCGACGCTGAGCTGTCAAGCGCTGCGAAATGCGCGAACCACCCGAAGTGCTCTGCTGCCTCCTCGGGGGACTTACTTACGACCGCCAGTTTGAGGCGTCGGCCGATCACGCTTGCGATGTCTTTAAACGCCATGCCCTCTTCAGCAACTGCATGATATCGGGCGCCTGGCAGTCTTTTCTCCAGCGCGAGCCTGAAGAGATGCGCTGCATCGAACCGATGCACGGCAGCCCAGTGATTGCGGCCTTCGCCCACATAGGCGGAGACACCCTTCTTACGCGCCAGGTCGATAAGAAGGGGGACGAAGCCGTGATCACCGTCGCCGTGGACCGAGGGAGGACAACGTACGACGGACACGTTCACTCCACTTGCTGCTACAGCTGCAGCGGCTTCTTCTGAAGCGACACGGGGGATGCCGCCGGCGGGCACATCGTCTTCGGTTGCGATTCGACCGGTTGGAAGAAGCCCGGTGCCGGAGGTAACGATCAAGGGACGGTCGGAGCCGGCGAGTGCCGCGCCGAGAGCTTCGATGGCGTGCCGGTCGATCTCACAGTTCTCCCTGAATTTCGAGAAGTCGTGAATGAAGGCGGTGTGGATGACGCCGTCCGCAGCCGCTGCGCCCCGGCGCAGGCTGTCGTGATCTTCGAGTGAACCGCGCTGTACCTCAACACCGACGGTGGCAAGGGACTCGGCAGCCATATCCGAGCGAGCGAGCCCGATAACCCCATGACCTGCGGCAATCAGCTCTTTGACAACTGCAGAGCCAATGAAGCCAGTCGAGCCAGTGACGAAAACACGCATGTGAAAGTCCTCCGTGCAGAAGCGGTGCGGACTATGGAGGCGTGCTACTATGAAGGTAAAGTAGTGGTCTTATACTGGTATAAAAGATAACAGGATCATCATGGCGACCGAAAGGCAGCTGGGCGCGTATCTGAGGGATCGACGCGCGAAGCTCGATCCGGGGGCGTTTGGATTCGCAATGGAGCGTCGACGAACGCCAGGGCTGCGGCGCGAGGAAGTGGCACAGCGCGCTAACGTGAGCGCAACCTGGTATACCTGGCTCGAACAGGGGCGGGGCGGAGCACCCTCAGCCGACGTGCTTGAGCGAATTGCCCGTGCGCTAATGTTGACCGAAGTCGAGCGCGAGCACCTGTTCCTCCTCGGACTCGGACGCCCGCCCGAAGTGCGCTACCACGCGGTGGAGGGTGTCACGCCGCGGCTTCAGCGCGTGCTTGACTCGCTTGAGCTCAGTCCCGCGATCGTCAAAACCTCCACGTGGGACGTTGTCGCCTGGAACCGCGCCGCCTCGGTAGTGTTGAAAGACTACGGATCGCTTCCGGTCGAGCGACGCAACATCCTGCGGCTGATGTTCCTGGACCCTCAGGTTCGCGCCGCGCAACCCGATTGGAAGAGCGTCGCGCGCTTCGTGGTAGCGGCCTTCCGGGCAGATGCGGCACGGGCCGGCGCATCGAGAAACATTCAGGCATTGGTCGATGAGCTCTCGCGGCTAAGTGGCGAGTTCAATGCGATGTGGCGCGATAACGACGTCCGCGCCTATGGGGAGGGCAGCAAGTTCATCAAGCACCCGGTTGCCGGCCTGATCGCATTGGAGTACTCGGCGTTTGCGGTCGATGGCCGACCCGATCTCGGCATGGTGGTCTACGCGCCGGCCACATCGGCGGACGCCGAGCGGATCCGCTCGCTCCTCAAAGCGCAAGGGGTAAAGATCGAACGCCTCGAGAAGCCCGCCTTCCGGGTGTCACCGGCACGCCGCGGATCCAAGTTAAAGCGAAAGACCAGTCGACGGGTTGCATAGTTGAGATTGGTGAACGAGCTGCAAATCGACCCGGAGTGTCGACACGGAGTCGCCGCTCGCCAACGGCAGTCGGGAACCGAATCACGGGCTCTGACGATTTCGTCCGAGTTGCGTGGCAAGGTCTTCGGTTGTGATCACCGCGTTCAGGTTCGTCTAGATGTGCGTTGCCTGAGCCCGGACGCATCGATGAGGATGATGGAGGGTGTCTCTGCGCCACTTCCGGGAGCGTCATGGCCCACGGGCCCAGCACCCACCCGGAGCGTATTGGCGGCATTGTCGCTGGCGCGCTGAACGCTGCCTGAACGAGCCTTCCTGTCACAGCCTGCCCAACGGACAACTCCCGGTGGATCGGCCGCAGCGGGCGCGGAACGCTTTCTGCTCCTACAACAGGAAACGGCATCCACCTACGGTCCGGTCGAAAACTTCTCGCGAAGATTCAACCGTTGGTGACGCTCGGCGTTTGAATCTTAGGAGAGCCGGATTTCCATGCTGTACGTCGCAGGCATATTTTTCGTTATCGCAATTCTCGGAGCGGCATCAGGCATTAGCGCAATCGGCGTCTGCGCGGCCGGAATTGCCAAGGTGCTGTTCGTCCTGGGCAGCGCCGCGCGATGCGAACGCGACATTCACGGTCGATTTCTGCCGCTGTAGTCGATAAGAGTCTATCCGACCGTCCACGATGGTCTCGTCGAACCGGACCTCCACCCGGCGGCGTAGGATTACGCCTACAGCGTGTCGGGCAGATGGCGTACGCTGGACCCGAGATCGACCAGCTAGAGTTTGCCGCGGACGCCGGGCCGGGTCCCGCCGGGAGACTGAATGGCGAGTGTGATTATTGCCGATGATCACGCGATGGTCCGCGCAGGCCTGAGGCGCTGGCTCGAGCAAGACCGCTCGATCGACGCCATTGCGGAAGCCGCCACTGGGGCCGAGACCCTGGAGCGGCTGCGCAAGGGGACCTGGGACCTCGTGGTGCTCGATATCAACATGCCGGATCGCAGTGGCATCGACATCCTGAATCACATCCGGTCGAGCCACCCTGATACCCGGGTGCTGGTGATCAGTGCCTTTTCCGAAAGACAGTACGCTATTTACGCGCTGCGCGCAGGGGCAGCGGGGTATCTCGCTAAGGATCAGGCGCCGGAAGAGTTCATGCGCGCTGTGCATACCGTGCTCGGCGGGCGGCGATTCGTGAGCGCCGCATTGGCTGAGCTGCTGGTGAACGCGCTCGATGAGCCGGTTGACCGGCCGCTGCACGCGGCGCTTTCGCAGCGCGAATTTCAGATTTTATGCAAGCTCGCCGTCGGGCGCAGCGTCTCCGAGATCGCCCAGGAGCTGTGTATCAGCGTCAAGACCGTCAGCACTTACCGCTCGCGGGTACTGGAAAAAATGAAGTTCTCGACCAACGCCGACCTGACGACCTACGCCCTCAAGAACGGCCTGGTCCAGTAGGCCTGAAGGCCGACGCACGTCAGCGGGCACTGACACACGGAGATGGCAGGCACCGGCAGTCAGGGCCTTTCCCCGGAACTAGGCTAGGCATTGACGGTGGCGGGGCAGTGGCACCCCGTCACTGGAGCCCCGCATGCCGCGACGGTGCCTATGTCGACTGACCCACCTTTGCGTGTGCTGCTGGTCGAAGATTCCGCGCTGCTCACCAGCCGGATCGCGGAGCTCATCCGCCGTCTGCCGGACGTCACCCTGATCGACACTGTCGATGCCGAAGCTGAGGCGCTCCGACGGCTGGCTGAAGCTGCCCCCGATGTCGTCATCCTCGATCTGCACCTGCGTATCGGCTCGGGTTTCGGAGTCCTGCGCTCCCTCGAGCGCGGCGTTGCGCGGCGCCCCAAGATCATCATCCTCACGGGTTTCGACCTGCCGGAATATCGACGTGAGGCTGAGGCATTCGGTGTCGAGGCATTCCTCAACAAGTCGCGAGATTACGGCCGCCTGCCGTCTTTGCTGAGCAGCCTTGCCAAGCAGCTTAGCGCCGACAACCCCTGATCAGGCTCCTGGCGCGTTCCCAGCCGTGACCTCCTCAACCAGCACGCGTTCCAGAGGCAGGCGAACCTCGATCTCTGTGCCACCGTCAGCCGGGCGATGAAGTTGCCACCGGCCCCCGAGTCCGTGCGCGCGTTGACGCATGGCTGCAAGACCATGCGATCTGAACGCTCGCAGCCTGTCCGGCGGCAGCCCGATACCGTCGTCACGAACCCGCACGACCAGCCATGGCGACTGCACTGCAATCGATATCTCGACCGATGCGGCGCGTGCGTGCTTCAAAACGTTGGTCAGCGCTTCCTGCACGATCCTGAACACGGCGATCGAGGCCTGTGGCGTAACCAGCAAGGCCTCCCTCGGATACCGCTCGACGGATTTCAGTCCCGCTCGCCCGCAGTTCTCAGCCACCAGCCAGCGCAGCGCGGGAAGCAGCCCGAGGTTATCGAGTAACGTCGGCCTGAGGTTCTCGATCACGCGGCGTTTGATGTCGACACCCGACTGCAGCGCCTCATGCACGCGCTTGAAATACGCCTGTATCTCTGGATCGCTCGTGCCGAGGCGTTCCTCGAGCCACGATACGTCCATCCGCGTTGCCACCAGCAACCCGCCGAGCTCATCGTGCAGCTCACGTGATAGCGCGGCTTTCTCCTGCTCCGCCAGCGACTGCAGGTGTGTCGAGAGCTCCGAGAGTTCCTCGGTCCGCTGTTGCACGATTTGCTCGAGCTCAACCTGCCGCGTGGTCAGCTGTTCGGTCTCGCGTTCCTTGGAGCGCAACTGGTGCAGGGTGAGACGACTCAAGAGCAACAGGAGTCCCGTACTGGCAACTAGCGCCGCACTGGTGGTGCCGATACTGACCCAGCGGTTGGTACGCCACGTGCGACTGCTTTCCAGGACCTCGCTGTTGTCCTGCGTCTCGATCTTTTGCACGAGATCGTCGATCTGCGCCATGGCCTGCGCCCCAACGTCCGTGCGAATCACCTGCAGTGCGGCAGCTCTTCCCCGGGCGGCGAAGATCTCTACGGTCTCGCGCATCCCGTTGAATTCTTCGTCGCTGAGACGTTTCAACTGCGCGATATCGGCGCGCGCCGACGGGCTGGCCGCGGCGAACGCTGCGTCCAGGCGCTGCATGCTGGGCGTAAAACTCGCGGCCGCCTGTTGGAAGGGAGCCAGATATTCAGGGTTGCCTACCAGGATGTAACCGCGCTGGCTGCTCTCGGCCTGACGCAAAAGCTGCGCCACTGCCGCCAGCGCTTGCTCGCGCTTTGCCCCAAGCTCGATCCGCCGGCTGGCTTCCTCCAGCCGGCGCTGGCCCACCTGACCTGCGACAAACAACCCGACTACGGTGGCGAGCAGCAACGCGACGACCAGCATTTGCCGAACAGTAGAACTCATCGTCCCTTGCTCTATTGCCGCCTGGGCTTACCTCGTGCCGACAGCCATTTTGATCCATCGGCTCGCCGCGCGCGATCACACGACGCGACATTTGATGCATTGCGGCACCAACTACCGTAGGCGTTTCCTTACACCAGCGCGGCACCACAGCCGACGATCAAGTGCGCGCTGCACTGGTGCTGCCACGCGATGCGGTAGGTTTAGGATGAATTCCTCGGTTGTGTTGCCGCTTCCCGAGGAAGTGACGATGGAAATCGCGCCGGCTCTGGGTTCCAGACATAACAGTGCGTCTTTTGTCGGTACTCTCGACTTCGCCAGCGAGCTGCGCACTGCCGTTCTGACCGGCGACGAGGAGCGCATCCGGCTGCTGCTATCAGCGCTGTTGCGCGTCAAGGGGCCGACGAACGGGCAGCGCTTTGCGCTGCAGCTGCATGCGCTGCAGACCCTCGTGGCGGCTCTGCGAGCGCTTGCAATCTCCGACGAGACGACGGGTCTCAGTAACCGCCGCGGCTTCATGCAGTCCGCCACCCGGCTACTCGATCTGGCAATCAGGGATAGGAAAACGGCGGACCTCATCTACTTTGAGGTGAGCCAGCCACAATGCGCAACGGACGCTCCCGCTCCCGTGACGAGCGAGATGAGGCTCCGCCAGGTAGGTAACTTCATGCGCGACCTGTTCCCCAGCTACGGGGTCTACGAGGTGCTAGGCCGGCTCGGTGCTCGAGAATTCGCTGCGCTGACGCTGCGCAAGGAGTACGCGCTGCGCGATTCGGCTCTGCGGCAATCCACTGGGCCGCGACGACGCTTGGAGTTACCGGGACTGCAGCTCAACGTCGGTATCGTGAGATTCGACCCTCTGCGCCCCGTCGTCATCGATGAATTGTTGCAACGCGCGCAGCAGGCGACACACGCAGATGCGCGGTTCGCTCGACTTGCGTCCCCCGGGATTCGACCCCCCGCCCGGACGGACGCTCTGCGGTCGGTCTCGGGGCGGCGTAATTACGGTGTCGCTCGGTATTGAGCTGGGTTCGTGGGCATACCAGCCGCCGAGCGCCGTCGGTGCGGGTTCTCCGTAAGGATCACGAACCAACACCGCCGCCTCTGAGACCGCTTTTTTACCAATGACCAATTACCAGAGCCGCTCAAGTTACTGGCCCCGTACAACGGGGGTCCGATGGCGCAGGTGGGCGTTCACGGCGTTGCTCGCCTCAACACTCTGCCCACTGCGCTCGAGCCTGCTTGCAAACCGCACGGTTTCCAATGGTGTCGTGAGAAGGGCGGCGCACAAAGCGTACATCGAGACTATGTTGGAATCGGCGCTGAAATCGGCGTCAGGTCGCTGCCGGGTACGCTCGAGCGGCAGGAGGGCCTCGGTTGGCCCGTCGATACCCACCTGCGCGAGCATCACGCTCCGGAGGATGGACCAGAAGAACAGCTAGACGCTATCGACAAGCTCCTGCTTAAGGTGTTGGATGTACGTGCGACGCTGGGCAAGAACCCTCCAAGGGGTTGTCGAAACCAACGTCGGCATGGTATGCACACGCATTGGTCGACAGGGGGAGTACAACGTGTCCGATCTGCAACGCCGGCTGCGCAGCGCCGCAATTCTATCGCTCGCTACAATCCTATCCTCGTGTTCGACCTTCCCGACCCAGGAGTTGAACAAGGAGGCCAACCAGAGCCTGCACGTGATTGCGGTTGCACCCGTCGGAATGCCCGATAAACCCATGGTTACGATCGTGAACGCCGCGGGCAACAGCTTCGGTCTCATCGGAGCGGCAGTGGAGGCGACGCGGGCGTCGAACGCCTCCAACGAGGCGGTAACGGAATTTGCAAACGCTGGCCTCACCTATAAGACTCATTTCCCGTCGGTGATCGAGCAACAGCTCAAGGCGGCGGGCTTTGAAGTCCAGATGCTACCCGGTACCCGCACGGGGAGCGATGCAGGCGCCTTTCTCAAGACACTCCCGGGCGCTCCGGGCGCGGACGCGATCCTCGATATTTACGTGACCTACTTCGGCTACGTGGCAGCCAGCCCAAAATCGCCCTACCGCCCGGCCATCCACGTCGAGGCGCGGCTGCTAGACATCAAGACGCAAAAGGTGCTCTTCGCTGACCAGATTTACTATAACAACTTCACGCCCGCGGCCGCCAAAAAGGCAATCACGCTTGAACCCGATCCACAGGCCGTGTTCGATGATCGGGCCGCCATGCGCGCGGCACCAACGGATGTGGTCAAGTGGATGCGTGTCGCACAAACAGCGGTGGCCACCGAGCTTGCCAAGCAACTGAAATGAGTGTCCTCATGATGGCGTCGCGCGTGGGCCTCGCGCTGGCGGTATTGCTGACTTGCGCAAGCTCATTTGCGGCGGGTGCGCCGGCACCCTCTTGCGTAAATTCACGCGCGGAGCTCAAGGCGCGTGATCTAACGGACCTCTTCCTCAAGCACAAGGGAGAACTCGACCTCAAGTCGCAGGTAGGCTGCCTCAAGCTCGAAAGCGGAGTGGAAGTACCCGCTTTCCTGCTCGAGCTACCTGCCTACGAGTCACCCTATACGATCCGGATGGAAGCACCGCTCGGCATCGGCACGTACCTGCTGCCACGCATCGATATGCTCGATGCGCAGTTCAATACGTTACGGAGCTTCGGTGCAGAGCATCTGAAGCACCGCGGCATCGAGATGTCGCTCGACATCTTCGTCAATTCACCGAACGCGAGCGAGCGCTACGCGCTCATCTACGCCGACCCGCAGCATCTCGGTGAACAGGACTCGAAGATGGTCTCACAGTCCAAGATGCTGTTCGTAGGGACCGGGTTTTATATTGCCGGGGATGACAACACAACCACGCGCCATTCCGCATCGGAGGGAAAGCTCACCGTGACGTTGCTCGGCGGGAAGTGGGACAAGGCCCACGGGCATCATTAGCCGTAGATCACGCGAACACGTCGCCGATCGAGCGGCTGCTCAGGGCATTCTCGCTCGGCCCGTGCAAGGTGAGGAGGGCGAGGATGGAGGGGAGGTCGCAAACACAGGCGAGCACAGAACGGGGGGAGACATTCGTCAAAGGGACGTGGGATGGGTGGATGACCTAGGTTGGCTCTTCATTTCGACTCGCGGTCGGATCCCCTCCGCGGGCCGGGTAAGGCGCGGACGCCGCGACTTCTGGGGCCCAACGTACCCCATCCGTCGGTCTAATTGCCGCGGGCCGGGTGATGTAGCGTCGCGGGTGCTACTTCGCCGGAGCGTAGAAGTAATAGTCGGCCGTATACGGGATCTTTGCCTCGGTGCCGAGTTTCGAGCTGTCACAGCTGGGCCCTGCGGGAGCGTGGCCGCCCTTGGTGTGTATCCTTTGAATGCTCGTCACCTGTGCGAACACGCCCGCGCCGGAGTGTCCAGTGGCGGTCACGAGCAGCCACGGAATCGAGTCGGGATCGGGCGAATCAACTTTGGCTGAGGCCTTTCCCGTCACTTCGCTACCGTCGTTATGCTTCCACGTCGGGCCCGCGTAGTGATGGCCGACCACAGCTCCCTTTTGGTCGTGCAGCTGCGCTTCGGGAGCCTTCAACGTCCATTGCGATTTACCATCAGCTCCCTGCTGACAAACGTAGATTTGCGCGCCTGAGGCGTGCGCCCGAAACACGAGCCTCTCGCCCGCGGGCACCTTGACCTGATCCGGCACGTCCGGAGCGGAAGCGGCGTATGCCCCCGCCTGCATCCCAATGGTTGCCGCCAGTCCGAGCAGAAGCCGTTGCTGGCGCGTGGTCTTCGTCGTTTTCATCGGGGTACCTCCAATTTTACGGCCCAACGTATCCTGGCAATAACCACAGCGCAAATCGCTCAGGCCGGTCTGAGGAGCTCGCCCGCCGCAGTTGCTGCGGCGTGCTACGAAGGGACTCAGCGCCCCAGCAAATTGAGGGCCTCTTTATTGTCCGGCTTTAGCGGACCAGCGGCGCCGGCGACCCAACTCCGCGATGAAGGGCGGAAACTGACCCGATCCGGCCGGTGGTGAGCGGCTGCTTTCCAGAATCTCAATTGCGACCACGCAACTGCCGCAGCAGCCGGCGGTCGTGTTTGTTCGGGCGGTCGTCTGGTCTGGGCGTGAGGCCAGCGGCAATCTTCATACGAGCAGCGAAATCCTCACGTCGCGCCTTGCTCGCGGGCGTTTCGTCATAACATCGTGCCGCCTCGCTCGCCGGGCCACGACGCAGCGGTACCGCGGCCACCACGCATTCGAACACAACGGCGCTGCGGGTGAAGGTTATGGTGTCGCCGGGTTTGACCCCATGCGGCGCCTTCACACGCTCGCCATTGAGGTGGACTTTGCCGCCGCCGACCGCATCTGCCGCAACGGAACGGGACTTGAATAAACGGACCCCGAACAGCCAGCGGTCGATCCGCATGGCACCGGGGCCTGTCTGTTCAGGTGCACTCATGGGCGATGGAGTGTAACTGGTCTTCACGTCCATGCGGTCGTATTCCGCGCGGGTGACAATCCATGCGACACTTCGGCGACTTGGGTGCTCGCGACGGCTTCCGCCAACACTTCCGCGCCCGCTCCCGGACGCCGAGCGCCTTCGCTTAATGTGCGCCGGAACTCGTGCGCGCCGCGCTCGCCCGCGTACAAACCCTGAATGTGACGGACGACGGCGGGCAGCTTTTCACCGCGCGCCAGCTGACGCTCGGTGTAGCGCTGCATACGCTCTATCGCACGCGCACGCGCAACCGCGTCGAGCGTTTGTCGGTTCGAATGAGGGTTGCCCGAGTTCGGCTCTGCGCCGAACACGAGCGCGTCGAGCCGGGCCAGGGCTACGGGGTGGTGATAGGCCTCGCGCCCGAGCATGATGCCGTCCAGGCCGTCAAGCGCCGTGAGAATCGCGTCCGGCTCGCGCAGACCGCCATTGACGACTACCTGCAAATCGGGAAAGGCTTTCTTTACCTGGCTCACGACGTCGTATTGCAGCGGGGGAATCTCCCGATTGTCCTGCGCCGACAGTCCCCCGAGCACCGCCTTGCGCGCATGGACAATCACAGCGTCGCAGCCGGCATCGCGCACGGCGTCCACAAAACGGTAAAGCGCAGCTCTCTCCGCGTCGTCGAAGCGGCGGCTGGCCTCGATGGCCGCCCTGCCCCGGCCCTCGATGACTCCGATCCGCATCTTGACCGTCACCGGCACGCGAACGGCTGCACGCAGGGCGGCCACACAGGTCGCGACGGCTTCTGGCCGCTGCATCAAATAGGCGCCGTATAGGCCGCCCGTCGCCCGGTCGCTCGGGCAACCGCAGTTGAGGTTGATCTCGTCATACCCCGCCTGCTCACCTCTGCGAGCCGCGGCCGCCAGCTCTTGCGGGTCACAGCCGCCCAGCTGCAGCGCGACGGGGTGTTCCTCGGGGTCGAACTCGAGCAACCGAGCCCACTCGCCGCGTACCAGATCGGCGGCAGGGATCATCTCCGTGTATAAGAGCATCCGTGCCGAGAAGCCGCGGAAAAAATAGCGGCAGTGGCGGTCCGTCCGTCCCATCATCGGTGCGGCATTAACTGTTCTATCTAGGATCATAATTTCACGCGACTCTAGTCCCGTGACTCGCTGCCTCGGAAATCGTACGGACTGCCGCTGCCGACAATACACGACGCGGAGCACACGACAATCCGCGTATGTCGGCGGGGCGTCTGGCAAGAACAATCCATCCGGTGCAGTTCGCTGCCGTTCGTGCTCGGGCGTTTTTGCCAGCCTAGCACCCGCTCAGCGCATGGGCGATGCTCATGCCGTTTATCAGCGAACTTGGGCGTCTGGGCCGTCCTGAGCTGCGGTGATCGACAGCTCAGGACGGAGCCGGACATCGTTTCAGCCGTTCACAACCTAGTCGTCGTCCCTGCGGCAGCCCTCATCCGCGCGGCCGAAAGTTGTGCCTGAGTATGTAGTCGGCGACCCGGCGGCCGCGCGCGGGTGAATCCGATACGCGCTAGCGCCGCCTGCTAAGACAATCGCGGGGGGCGGGGAAAAAAGGAGGTACGGGAAGCTCAGGCTCACCGACATCCGCCAATCCGACCAGCTGTGAAGAGAACTCGGCAGAGGGCGCCGCCAAGGATGAGTAAGAGACCGCCCGCGTTATCTGCCAACTAGAGGCTGCGCAGGATCCGTATCAGATTGTCAACCTTGCGTCCGGTGGCGGCCCGGCTCGGTTTAAGGTACTGCTCCACACTCAAACCAGTGAAGAAAGTCAGGACCATACTGGCTAACTCGTTTACGTCGGCCTTCGGCTTTTCCGCCTCGATATTCTTGGCAATGAGTTGCTTCAACTGCATTCGGCCCTGTCCGAGCATCTCAATCGCCGCGGGTGGCAGGATCGCAAGCTCCCGCATCGAACTGACGGCGAAACACCCTTTCTGCCCCTCAGTGGTGCGCGGGCCGAGCTTCAAGAACTGCTCGACGTTGTCCCAGCCTAGCGGCTCGACCATGAGCAACCCGAGCTGCATTCGATCGAGGTAGAAGCGCAGGCTCTCCAGAAACAGCTCCTCCTTGCCCGAAAACTCCGAGTACAGGCCGGATTTGTTCACCCCGGTAGCCTTCTCTAGTTCCTGCAGGCTGGCGTCGGCAAAGCCGTGCTTCCAGAACACAGGAAGGGCTTTTTCGAGCACTCCTTCGCGGCTGAAATTTCTAGGGCGGGCCATGTCGCGATCTTACTTTACCGAACCGATTAGTTCAATACCGCTTGACACCCGTACTTACCATGTGCATTATGAACCGACCGGTTCGTAATGACTCACTGGAGCGGCAGGATACCGTTTCCAATGTTCGGAAGTGGCTCGACACCCAATAAGCACGCGCAGCACCAAAGCACTCTAACTAGGAGCAAGATCATGAATACTTCCATCGAAGACAAGAACAAAGCGCTGGTTCTCGAGGCGTTCGAGGCAGCGTTTAATCGGCGGGACCCCGCTGCCTACGATCGCTTTTGGTCGCCAGACTATCTTCAGCACAGCGCGCACATTCCGCCTGGCCGAGACGGCTTGCGTAATTTGATCGCGTCGCTTCCGAAGGCGCTGAAGTACGAGCACGGGCCGGTTACTGCGTCGGGCGAATATGTGATGGTGCACGGCCGGTTTTCGGGCTTCCAGGAGCGCGCGTGGGTCGTTGTCGACATCGTCCGCGTAGTAGACGGAGTTTTCGTCGAGCATTGGGACGTCATCCAGGACGAAGCGAGTAGGGTCGAATCAAGGAGCGGGCTCCCTATGTTCGGTGAACGTTTTCCCGAATGACAAATGTAGAACCGCCTGTGGTACCGAACTAATCGTCACCGTCTAACCCGCCAGAAAGGATATGAATATGAGCGCATCTCTCGTTATTGAAGGCACGCCTCGCGACAAGGAGGCCCTTGGTCGCTACGGCTCGCAGGCCATCCTTCGTGGCGAACCTCCGCTACCGCTGATTTTCCATCTGATTGATTCTTCTCTTGACCGCATTGAAGACGGCCGCCCCGAGCGCTCGGCGTCTGGCGCTGCGATCAGAGAGCGGAATCAATGACAACAATTAAGGCGATGCGGCTGGCTTCGCTGGTCACGGCAATCAATGTCCTGGTCGCGAGCGGCTTTTCCATCGCGGTGATCATCCGTCCGCAATACCTGGTCCCTGCCGAATCTGTTCCAACAGAGGCGTCGTTGCTATTGGCGATGTACGCGGCGGCGCGCACAATTCCTCTGGCGTTGTTCGCATTGGCGGCGATCTACAAACGTGCGACGCCGGCGTTGCTGATCCTGGGTTCGCTCGCGGGTGCCATGCAATTGCTGGATGCCGGAATCGGTCTGTTTGAGCATGATCTTGTGAAATGCGCTGGGCCACTCTTTATCGCCGTCCTCCAACTCTTAGTGGTGTATCTCCTTCACAGATCCGTGCGGATCACGCCGCAAACCAAGCGCGGGTGAACGCACGCCACGGCCACGGCCCGGCCCTTCCAAGTTCAAGCAGCCAAGAGCACCTAATCCCTCATACCGGACTTCATTCTCTCATCGTTGTAAGGAATGAGCCCATGCGCGCCCTCCAAATCTCAGCCTATGGAAACCCGTCCGAGGTGTTACGTATCGCAGAGATCCCCGAGACGGACGCGCCGGGTGCGGGCGAGGTGTTGATCGAGATCGAGCTTGCGCCATTGAACAGGCATGATCTTCTCTTCATGAGGGGCTATTTCGGTGGCCCCGTCGCTCCCACGGTTGTGGGCAACGAGGGCTACGGCCACGTCGCCGCTGTCGGCCCAAATGTCAAGAACGTCAAAGTGGGCGATCGAGTTCTGGCGCCAAACTTAAGCCTTACATGGAGAGAGCGCCTGCTCGCACCAGCAAAGGCGTTATTCCCGCTGCCTGGCGGTGATCGGTTGCAGCTCGCACAGCTTGCCAGTAACCCGCCCACGGCCGCGCTGATTTTAAGTGAGTACACGGATCTCAAGCCCGGCGATTGGATTGTCCAGAACGGCGCAAACTCGGGCGTCGGACGCTCATTGATCGCGATCGCGAGGAAGCGGGGCTTTCGGACCATCAATCTCGTTCGGCGGCGGGAACTCATCGATGAAATCAAACAGGCTGGTGGGGACATTGTGCTCGAGGATGCCCCCGCTTCCGTTGCGGAGGCCGCTCGGGCGGTCGGCAAGGGAGCGGTCCGTCTGGCGGTCGAATCCGTCGGGGGCAGCGCGACGGCCACGTTGATTCAACTGCTATCCGATCGCGGCGTGCTTGTTACGTATGCCTCCGCCACCGGTCTGCCGCTCGCGATCGACGAGCTCCAGCTGATTGGGAAGCATCTGACGGTTAGAGGCTTCTTTCTAGGCGACTACGACCATGTCTCCAAGGTGCTCCCCGCGCAGATTGAGGCAGCGCCCCTCGTCGTCTCCGGCGCGCTGACCGTTCCGGTGGCCGCGGTCTATCCGATTGACAAGATCAAGGAAGCGCTTGAGCACCTCCACAAGGGCGGGAAAATCCTTCTCGATTTCTCGCAGCCCCAGTAAGCCCTCTGGGGGGACCCGTGCGCGGGAAGCCGTGTCAGGACACGTGGTGCATGTCGGTTCGTCTCAACCGTTGCCGCCCCTTTCGTCTGGCGGTGTCGCAATTGACGAACCGTGACTCCGTTTCCACATCCCACTCGACGGGCCCCATTTTGTCTCCGTGCGCTAGCCTAACGGAACTCGCGAACCGCCGCTTTGCGGCGATCAGTTCACTGCGCTTGTTGACCGGTTCCGGCCGTCTGCTGCCTTATTTGCCTGTAGTACCGGATTTGACCCCAACCCGTCGGACATTAATGACCGCTCTCGGGTAGCCGAAATTACTGCTCCGGCACCTCAAGGCTTGCGTTTCTGCGCCAACCCGACGAACTGCGACACGACGACAGCGGTATAGAACACTCCGAACAAGGCCGCGAATAGGCTCAACGTCGTCGCGGGCGCGTGTACCGGTGTCACGTCCGAATAACCGATCGTCATTACTTGTGCAAAGGAGTAATAGGTGAAGAGCGCCATCCGGCCGTGCCAATCGGGGAGAAGCCCGGCTAACTCTGGATTGATGCTGTAGGCCGAGGGTACCAGTAAGTACGCGATCGCATTCATCTGTGCCCACGCGCTGCCGGCGATGAGATAGCCGCAGATTGAGCCAAACACGTTCTCGGCGCCGGCTGCCGGGGCGCGGAACAGGTCCCGCAAGATCACGCACACGGCACTCCAGA